>Ga0208299_1000038_pt1 | contig 132165 bp, 120 predicted proteins | sample 15_taG_FD_184089 | JGI IMG/M metagenome (GOLD analysis project Ga0208299, IMG submission 184089) | Marine viral communities from the Subarctic Pacific Ocean - 15_ETSP_OMZ_AT15312 metaG (SPAdes) (version 2) | ecosystem: Environmental > Aquatic > Marine > Oceanic | place: Pacific Ocean... | reverse complement strand
GAAACTCGTCGCCGCAATCCGTGCACGTCATGATAGGTACTTGAATGTACATCTCTTTTCCTGTCGGACTGGTAATAGCGGATAACCGCTTGACTGTTAACTTTTGATCCCAATGACCTTTGCCGGCTCCTTTACAATTGAGAGACTCACATTTTACGAGCTCCCCTTGTGATGGGTCTATTTGTACTTGTGATTGTTGTTGATTCATAACTTATCCTTGTAATAGTGATTTAACTGGCTTTACTTCTCCGCCTCGATCGAAATACGTTTTAAGATTTTCGAGATTTTGTACTGCAGTACTTAAGGTTGACGTCCATTTATGAATTTCATCTTGTATTGCACCAGTTTCTCCAATAACACTAGTTCGATTAAACAGCGAGTCTAATATCGCTAATGCTTCAGATCGTTGAGCAACCCAATAATCTATCTCTGCAGACAAATGTCTATTGTGTTCAATTAATTCGCTAGCGTTCATTATTTTACTCATCGCCGTATTCTCCGTATAGGTCCCATTTGCGTGGTCCTTCTTGTATTTCAGTATCTACTTGAATCTCACCTTTAACTGCATCAACTGTAAAGATACGATCCTCTGTCTGTTGATAAATCGTGTTTAAAGTTTCAGTGAGTGATGATATAACTGATTGGTCCGATGTAACTTCATTGGTGAGTACCCATCTATCTCCAGGTGGGACTCTATTTGCAACTATTTTTATAGCCATTGTAACTCCTTATGTAAACATACTCCAAATTTTATCGACTATTAGAGCAACAAATCCAGCTCCGACAATTCCTCTCCATTTTTGTGAGTTAACTCTAAATAATGAATTTTGTTTTGTCTCGGCCCATAACCCTTCATTTGGATTGAATAAATTTTCTTTGATAAACCTTAGTGATGCATCCGTTTTTCCATTCGCCATAGACATGTCATGCTTCATTGTGTCAAATTTCTTATCTAACTCATCTAATCTATAATGTACTAGTTCTAAATCTTGCTTGTCTTTGGCGTTCATGCTTCAGTACCTATGTTTATTTATTAATTAATTTATAGCATTTGAACCTTTTGTAATAATACATTTTGTTTTTTCATAGATAAATATTAAGCTTCTAAAAATTTAGCATTTAAAACTTTAGCTAAACTTACTAAAGACGTTGGATCGATAGTTACGGCGTCTTTTCCGTACATCGTTTTAAACGCCGATAGAACACCATCTCTAGGTTGGTAGTAACCGCTTGTAATAAAAAATGATAGTACTTTAATACCAGCTTTCTTAAAATTATCAACTTTAGATCTTGTATGAGAATATGCAGAATCTCCAGAGTACCAAAAACTCTTAGTTGAAAAGTAAGGTTGACCGTCTGAAAGATTTAAGAAATAAGAATCTCTTCCGTTAGCGTCTTTTAAGATCTGTTTTTCAATTGCTTCGAAGCAAAGTCCTTCTGGAGTAGTACCGCCGGCTGTTAAGAATTTCCAAATTTGTTTTATGTGGATAATCTTATTAACGTTTGAATCGTAAATTATAGCGATAATTGGCATATGATCTTTACCGGTAGATTGCGTTGTTCTGATAGAAACTTGAACGTGGATGTTACCACACATGCTAGAAGCTTGTGCAATTGCTGCAGCTGATTTCATCGCGTTATTCCAATTGTCTCCTGACATTGAACCTGATGCGTCAACTGAAATGTGAATGAATGCATCGTTATATTTGTCGATTGATACTTGAGAAAAAACATTTCTGTTATCAAATCCAAGCTCTGCAATTAATCTTTTATCGATACGACCTGAGTCTTGACGAGTCCATTTGGTTTCACGTGATTCATTTCTAACTTGAAGCTTTTTACCAAGTCTTTTACCTAATACGATTCCTTCTTGAATAGCTCTATCGAGATAGTCGTCTGATCTGAATCTTAAAAAGTTATATGCTCCGTCTCCCCAGCTTTTAGGTATCATCGATTTAGTTAATCTTGGAACAACTATACAATCCGTTTTTCCGCTTTTCGTACCAACTGACTGAGTATAAGCTTGAGAATCTTCTACAGCTTTAAGAGTTTGATTGTCTTTTTTCGTAAGATTTGATTTTTTAACTGCGCCTGAAGTAAAAGCTTTTTGTTGTTCGATTGCTTTTGCTAAAGACTTTTTCTCTTTATCAGACAATTCAACTGGTTTATTCGCGGATGTTTCATCTGCTGTTTCATCTGCTGTTTCATCTGAAGCTTCGGTGAGCTGCTCAGATGGTGAATCAGAATTAGGATCTTCAGAACTTGAAGCGTTATTGGAAGTTGAAGATTCGCTATCTGAGGTATCACCATCTTGAGCAGATTCTTGTTGATCATCGTCTGTTTGCTGATCATCTGGTTGCTGCACTTTAGGTGCAGGTTTAAGATTCGCTAGAATGATTTTATACATTTCAAGTGCTACATCAAGCGCTTCGCGGGTGTTATTTAATCTTGAAATATTTTTGAAATTAATTGTCTTATAAATTTCTCTTAAGCCAGGTAATGCATCTAAATCTGTAAATTGATTAAGAAAATTAATAATGCGAAATTCGTATGAATCGTAAGAAGTATCATCAGTATATTGACCAGTTTTAAGGGCTTTATTGATAACTTTAAATTCAAAATATTTTTTATACATTGCGTGGTAATAATTCTTATAACCTGGCGCAGATTTGAAAATGATATAATCAATTCTTCTATCTTCTACGTAATTAAGAAGATCTTTAACTTTACGAGTATGTTCAGCTAATTCTTGTCTTTCTTCCCAATTGTTATTTCTTAACTTAAGTTCTTCTCTTACAATATCTCTAATATCTTTAAGAAGATCAAAATCAGTATGAACAATATGACTGCCTTCGTGAAGAGCAAGTCCAACTGAAGAATCAAAATTCTTATCGTTCATTCTGCCAGAAAGAACAACTTTTTTTCCGTTCGTGTAAGATCCACCTTTTGAATTATATACGACTGGAATGTCGCTTCGAGTAGTAACGATATTAACAAAATTTGAAATAGCTTTTTTATAGCCAGCGAGAGCGACTAAATCTTTACCTTTTGGTTTATCTGCATCGTCTTCTCTCCACCATGCATCATCTAATGAGCCAGTTAGATTACCGATCCAATAGTTTGAGTTTGTGTTAAAATTTTTCATTTAGTATAACCTTTATTTGCGTGTTTTATTGTACGGTCTAACCTAACATAAAAAAACGACAACCCAAAGACATTTACGAAAATAAATGAAAATAATTTCCTATTAATTCAAAGGAACGTTTTATTGACTGATTCAATTTGGGATACTCCTCTTTTTTGTAATTTCCTGCGTGGATTCGTTTTGCACATTTTAACCCATATATAATTTCTCCACAGACATTCTGTAGTCTCTGTTCTGCTAACATAGGACTGTGTCTCTTTAAGTCTATGATAATTGGCAGCAACCTTTCAACTACGGTCATCATTTATACCTCCACCACCAATGCAATTTACTATCACCATTGTCGAATGCTTCCCAACCACATTTTTTCCAAATACATTTCCATTGATATCTATCAGTATATCTTTCAAATGGTTTCATAGTCCAACCACAATTGCAAACTGGGCTATGTTTATACCGTTTCTTTATTAGCCATTTGAATAATCTCACTAAAAGTTACCTTCTGCGACCTGAAAACACGTTAAGCCTTCTTTTCTCCACATGTCAACAACTTTCTGTCTATCATCGACTACTAAGAACACGCTTTTTTTATCAACAAATCTATCAAGCATTTCTTTTTTTAATATATCATCTGGAAACCATTTCTTGTGTGTAGGACGCATTTTCAACATATCGTATTTTATATCGTGACTATCCAACCATCTTTCAGTTTCAAATTGAGTTGATGCAGACCGACCTGAAAATATTACTAAACGATAGCCCTTGTCCCAAAATGCTTTAGCCATTGCTATAACAGGAAGATTCGGTTTATCTAATTTTATATGTTTAGGATCAAAAAATTTATCCCAATCGAGTTTACCATTTGGTTTCGTGCAATGCTTGCGGCGAATTTCTATGTCAGCAAGAGTTCCATCAAGATCAAATATAATAGTATTTTTAATGTTTGTTCCGTATTTGATTATGATATCTCTCCTAATTCTGAAACGCCTTGAATAAAATCGTCTATGAGATATTTGAAGTAATATTTCGCGCCAGTTGTGTGATTTTCATGAAGTACTTCATTCATTGTAAATGGTGCGTCAGTTAAAGATAAAATATTTAAACCATTCTTTCCCCAATGGAAATCAACTGAGAAAGAATTCGGTAATGCCGGGTGGGCATCTTTTGGAATTGTTATTGTTTGTAATGACATATGTAACCTCTTTTTTAATATTTTTTAGTGTTTAAACTTTGAATCAACCTAGCTACCGCTCTCCAAATATCCATGTTTCCTTTATTGTCAGATCGAACTTCTCTCAACATTTCAACTTTATAACTTTCTGGAAGATATTCGTAATTTTCAAGTGTAATGTTCTTATACTTCTTATCGTCGTTTATTTTTTCGACTAATAAGTTTTTTACTTCTTTTAGATTTGCTTTTTTTGCCATTTGATAGTTTTCCTTATTTATTGTACGGTCTAACCTAAGCATAAAAAACGACAACCCAAAGACATTTACGATATATTATTCGTTTTTTCCGACAAGATTGCTCGATACTTGAGCACTTAATAATGATTGTAGTGTAAAATAAAGCGATGGATTCCGTTTCAATAACTCTTTAAATTCTTTTTGTTTCCATACTAAACACTCGCATGGATGTTTTACTACACAAGTTGCTGTAGCGGGTTTCTCTGTAAGGAAAGACATTTCACCAACAAATTGACCATCTCGTAATTCTGCAACCTTTCTACCTTTAACTGCAACGTCAACTGTTCCGTTGTAAATCAATATTAGGTTATGTACTAATGATCCTTCTTTTGTGATATGATGCCCTGATTTATATGTGTTCCATTGGGCAACTTTACTAATCTTTAAATATTCAACAGGAGACATGTCTTTAAATAGTGTTTCGTATAACTCTGTATCTTTATCGTCCATTTTGACTGGGCGTTTTTCATAGAATATTATTGCGATATGATATAAATTAACTGCAACGAATACGAAATTCCAACCTATCGGAATCCACATAGGATCTGGCGGTATAACATAATTGTAAAATACAGAGAATAGACTTGCAAGTACAGACATAAGTCTTAACCATAAAATATCTTTTACTAAAAACGAAAACGCTATTAATCCGAACGCTAGATGTCCAGCAACAACTCCTACATCCATTTAATTTCTCTCGTCAACTTCTGGGGGCTTTAATCCGAATGATGCTAGATATGTTTTCCAAGTTATGTCGCTATCATTTTCTGAATTCTTTTTAACTTCATCTTCTGTTGGGGCTTGCAATGATGCACCCATTCTATCTAATAGTTTTTCATAAGATTCTTTTCGTTCTAGAGCTGCCAATACAGTACTTAAAACGCTTCTACTTTCAGATCCTGGTGGGAAGTCTTCAATCAATAATTTTATTGCCCAAATTGTTACATTAAGCTGTTCTCCAGTTAATAAAAACAATCTATCAGTACGATAATATTTGCCATCTTGGTCCATAAAGACTCCAGTCCTTTTATTATAAGTATCACTTTGAACTCTTATATACGAATATTTAGTAGTAATAAGAGGACTATGCGACTGTCGCATGGTCCTTTTTGCGTTAAGGAACAACTAGGAGAATAACCTTATGAAAGAAGCAATAACAATGGTCAAAGGATGGATGGATGATTTAGCTCATCTACTCATGTCCTTTGTAGCAGTCGGTGCTATGTCAGAAGTCCTCTTTGGCAGTGGCGTCTTCGGAGTAAATGTTATTGGAAATCTAACTAAAATCATTGGTACTTTCGGATCCTCTGGATTCGCAGGTTTAGTAGCAATGCTTGTGTTAGTAGGTTTGTTCCGTAAGTAACGGAATCAGAATTCGCGGGTCATTTGGCCCGCGAATTTGTAACGTGAATAATTTACTTAGCGAGGTACGGAAGACTACCGGTAGCGGTATCTCGCTATTTTAGGAGATAGAGATGTTATCGTTAATTGGACAGTGGTTATATGATTGGTCCCCAACCATTGTAGGTCTAATTGTTTTTGTGATATTTGCAAAAATTTGGTGGAATGAAACTTAATCGTTGTCTTGATATTTAGACAAATCTAATGTCGGTAACGGTTTTTCTATTTTTAAATCTTTTAATTTTGAATTTACAACAACTAATTTAGAACCACCTACTATTTTTCCATTTACTATGTGATAAATAAAGAATACAGTTTTCCATACACCGACTCTTACTATGCGGCCTGGTGAGCCATCAACTTCAACAACATCATCTTCGTTATAATCATTGCCGAGGAATATCATAATCCCCTCAACAGCTTCCTGTATAGTTGCATTAAACAATAATAATGCAATCCCTGATATAAGTAACCATGAATATTCTCCTACAACCTTTTGTAGAATCTGTTCCATGTATGTTTCTCTTTTGTTTTATTTTATTTTGGTAATATTAGCTTCTAGTTCTAGATTTTATTTTGCGATCTATCATAGATAAATATTCATCAATTTTTTTGGTAGGCCGTTTAAGTCGGATTAATTTGTCTTTTTTAATTGTTAATTTTCCATATGCTTTTTGTAAATCTATCAACGCTAATTGTTTCATTGACCTTCTATAATATAAATGTTGCAATGCTTCATCTTCTGCTTCTGCTCCACGAACACCTGCAACCGCTGTTATCTGTTCTACCTCACCAACATATTCTTCACCAATATCTGTTATCTCATTCCAAACTGTATTTTCCCACATAGCATCCAAATCTAATTCTACGTCAAGGTCTAAGTTCGCAAACTCTACATTATCAAGACTATCTTTTTTTGCTTGCTGTTTTTTTCTAAGTTTATCTCGCAGCGCGAACTCTCTATCAAATTCGACAGTCCGTATAGAATCACACTCACTCAACCATCCGCCATAATTCTTCCACGCCGGTGATCCGTTTTCATCGCGATATTCTGTATCATCGCAGGGTTTTCCTTGGAATACGGACGTCTTAAAATTAGATGTACGGTTAATGTGAGGCCATTGAATAGTGACCAATGTATCTTGAGAATATATGACGCTTAGTAAAAAACTAAGGTATAGTAATTTCAATTGAATCTCCGTTTTTATCGTGAGTTGTTCCAACAATTATTAAATACTGACCAGGACCGATTCTATCCGTCCATTCGGTTCGATATAATTTCCAAGTATATATCTCGATTCGTTCTCTACCATCCTTATGCGGACTTAATGCTATATGTTGCTTGTGAACCACTTTGCCATGTCTATTATACATATAAAGTTTTGTTTTTTCTCTAGTTACAAGATAACGAACTAAAACTACGTCACCATCACCGTCATTACCCATCCAAACCTGTAAAGGGTATTCATAAAACTCTTCCATTGTAGGCTCGATTTTTAGATCTACAAAACCAGGATCATCTCCTATTAAAAACACGAAACTCAACACGACTCCGATAGCCGTGATGAGTCCGTATTCTAATAACTGATTAAACGTCACTTACTCTGAGTCTTGTGTATATAAAGTAGGTATTTCGTCTAGTTCAAATGCGGTTGAATCGTAAGAAAAGTAGTAAATTTCATCATTTCTTCTATGATGGAATACTGCTGGATCTCCAACTGCATCTATACTAAACTGCCATTCACCATCTTCATCAGGTACACCGTCATACATGGTCAATACAATGTTCCGAGTTCTACCAATTACTGATAGCGGATTATACGGCCAAGATTCAAGTCCTGATTCTAACCTTCTTTGACTAGCCTCTTCTTCTAATCCAGCCCATATCATATCAACGAATGCTTTTTCGGTTGCAGCTTCAGCATTATCAACTGTTTGTGTATAACGCGGTATTGCAACTGCAGCTAAGATTCCTAATATGATTGTAACCATTACCAGTTCAATCAAAGTGAAACCTTTATTCGTATTTTTTAATATATTCTTCATTGTATTTTTTCCTTATAATTTACGGTACTAATGTTTTAAATAGTTTTGCTGGGTTTTCTGTATCAATTACGACACATGCCGGCGCTTGTGCATCTGTACCGCTACCGCTTCCGGGTATTACTAGGTAGCAATATGAACCGTCCTGAAAAGGTGATTTGATTCCCTTATTACCAAAGTCTTTTTTGAAATCGTTTGCACCTGTCTCAGAAAAACCAACATCTGTTTCAAGGTTCATCCATTCACCTTGCAATGCATCATCATCGTCAACTGCCGGTGAAAATGTATAAACGAATTCAGACAGTCCGGCTGTATAACCAACTTTGCTTTCTAATATCGTTTCAATGTATACTTCTAATACTTGATCTGTTGTTTCACCTTCACCTAGCTCAATACCACCTACCGCAACATCATATTTGGATTGGCCAGGAAATCTGCCCTTACCTTCTTCAGATACAGTTTGATTGTAATAGTTGTTAGCGACTGTTAAGATTTTATCAATATTTGCCATTGATTTCTTTTCTTTAGCTCCTGCGCCAATATTACCAAATTTGGGTGCAGCAGTTGTCGCGAGAGTTGCCATCATAGCGGTGGTAACAGCAAATTCAGCAAGTGAATTACCTTTAGTACTTTTAATGTTTCTCATAAAAGATTTTACGAGTTTTTTTATTGTTTCGAACATTTCAGTTCTCCTTTTACTTTTTTCAGTTCAAGATCAGCCAAATGCCTTTCTTATATATTATAGTGAAAAAAGTATGCCAAAAATCAGGGATTTAAACAGTAAAACTATAAATGCTGATATTGTTGCATGTGTTTTACCGAGTTTATTCTAATGGGATTTACTGAACGGTCATATTATCAAAATGTTACATTATATATGTACACTTTTGAACATGTGTACCAATATGTTGCATGTTACGATAATGTTAAATTGATTGGTTGAGATTCTTCATATGTTAACAGTATTCTTTTGACAATTGGGTGCCTAATACAATCTTCGCGATTGAATGCCATGTGATCTACACCTTTTACACCGTTTGTACGAAACCACATGTCCCAAAATCCGCTCTTTTCAAACGCAGGTTCCCCATTATTCTTGTATTTATCACACTGTGACATGTCTCCTTGAATTATCATTTTGCAATTTTCTGAAATTCTGGTAACAAGTGTTTTGATTTGCATTGGCGAAACATTTTGTGCTTCATCGAGTATTACGTAACAGTTTTCAAGGTTAACGCCTCTAAGAAAATTAAGTACACCAATTTGTACTTTATTTCTTTCTACTAATTTTAGAGCTTTATCTTTACCTACGATTTTATCAAGGATGGTAAATGTTGATTCGTTATATTGCTGGATCTTTTTGTCAAGCTCTCCGGGTAAAAAGCCTAATTTATCTTCATTGCCAACATCAACAGTAGGATTTATTATAATTAATTTATCGTAAACGGTACCGCGTCTTAAAACGTCTTGCAATGCTTTATAAATTGAGACATATGTTTTTCCGGTACCGGCAATTCCGTGACACAATACGAGTTGATTCTCCTCGTATCCGAGTTTCGAATGAAACAATTGTTGATTTTCTGTTTTGGGTTCAAAATTGTTAACTATCTTAGGGATAGCTCCTATTGTTGACTTGTACTTGCGGTTCATATGTTATCTCCATATAAATCATACCTCTTCACCTTGTATACGGTCAAGTTCGTTTTCGTACCATTCTATTTGTTGATCATTCTCAGCAAACAAGGTAGAGTGATGTGATTTGTCATTGCTTGGTTGTTTTGAGTAATAATACGTAGCCAGTGATATTCTGTTCCTATCTTCAGGACATTTTAACGCGATAGGGTGTCCATGCCATGAATTCCGTAAAGTACCAAAAATTATCATCTTGTTAAAATCCGGATTTATTTTTTTTACACATTTACCTCCTTTTTTACTGAGTTTATCCCATAGTTCTAATTGTCCATTCCATTCTTGTTTCCATTCTTTATTTAGATATAATAATACATTTGCTCTTCGCCAATAACCTTTAAATTTTATGTCATCATGTATTGAAAAATCTATGTGTACACCTAATTTACCATTAACAGGAATAAGATGACCGCCACCACCTGAAAAAGTATCATCCCCAATGAGATCTGGAATGCCTGTGATGTGTCTTAAAAAATCAAGCATCTCTTCACTATTTAAATACTTTAATATGCTTAACATTTCTGGGTCTAATACATTATTAAAGCCCATTTTTCTTTCGTATTCACCGAGAAAGTGCGCAACACCCTGACCTGTTTCCAGGGCCATTTCCCACGCGTCCTGAAAGCGTTGTTCGGTTGCAATAGGACTTAATATTTCATCTTTAAAGAATCCGTTTATTTCCCAATGTTTAAACGGCTCTTCTGACATATATTTTTGATGATTTTCTTTCCACCATTCAAATGTATTATTGATCACGAACCTAATTCCTCATCTATTATTTCTTTATCTTCTTTCCACCATTCTACTTGTCCATGTGATGATGGCTTCCTTAACCCCATCTCCAGTATTCTATCATACTCAGCCCTTGACATTACTTTCCACAATGAATCAAAGGCTTTATCGTCTTGCATTTGTTTTATACCTTTAAAATATGTTCTAGCCCCAGATACTCCAACTTGGCTAGCAATTTCACATGAATCTACTATCTCATCTCGTCGATTGACTAAAATCCATTTCACTATATTTCTCCCATTAATTTAATTCAATTTGCATTGAGTCCGTATAAACGCCTGCTATAGACCACCACAGCCACATTTTATCACCGCGCATTGCTTTTACAGGCGCAAGAACATTACCAAATTTACTTTCATCGTTTACAATCGAGACTTGATTAGTTACAGGAGCCATAGTATGAAAATCATATTCCATTGCCTGAGTTGTACCGTCATTATCGTACCATAATCCAACCGTACATTTTTTACAATTAGCTTTAAAATATCCGGTCGTATCATTTATTACCCAAAACATATCAGAATCCCATTCAACTCTTGTATAAGTTACATCAATATCAGATGTCAACTCTCCCCATATTGTTTTTAGAGTTTGCCATGAAGATTCATTTATTACAATTTCAGGTATAGAGTCAACTGAAACATATACTGTGCCGTAGGAATCGTCAAAATTTCCCGGATCTTCCATACGAGTATCTTCACACCCGATAGTAAATAAAAATAAGAAACTAACGCTTAGGTTTTTTAGGATATTTGACCCCATTTTTTTTTGTTTCCTTTATTTGTTTGGCTTTTTTATGACCAAGTTTTGGTTTTTTATGTTTTATCGCATCAACATGCTCTTTTTGTTCTAATTCTTCGTACTCTTCTACGTAGTGTGTCCAATGTTGGCTCATAATCTTTCTCCTCAGTTGAACCTTAATTTCCATTCATTTAATTTATCCATGAATTCTGTAATTGTGAATTTTACACCGGTTTGGTCTACGATTTGTGTATGTGGTAATAACTCGGGATGGTTGTTTACGATTTCATATAATGAATTCATTCCACTATTTGCGTAAAATGTTCCAAAGCTTTCATCGCCTAAAGTATTTGACTCATAAAGCAATTCATTTTGTCCGTCTTCTGGTAGCATAATATAATATGTAGTCGGCATACACTAACCTAACAAAGATCTTTCAGACCCCAAAGTCATTTACGAATGTTTAAACATTTCATGAAGCGCGTTATAACTCGTGTCCAGATATACGGTTTTCCTGGATTCCTACCATATAATAGAAATAACTGTTGTCGTAAGATAGCTTCCTCGCGTTGAGAAATACTTCTCATCACTTTCCTTTGCTATGCAGATTCCTCTGCAGGTTTATCGATTAAGTCTTCTTTTTTAGCGGCTTTTTCTTTTGCAATTTCTTTTTCAAAATCTTTTTTCTTTCCGCCATGATATTCATAGGCATGACCTTCTGCAATTAGTATGTCATTTATACTTACTAATCCGCCGGCAATGGTATCAACACCTTCTGATATCTCATGTCCTACAGCATCAGGAGAAACAAATATTTCACCTAAAACTCTTCCGAATTTACCCGTTCCAAAAGATACAATTTTAAAAACTCCAGCTTCTAATAACTCTTTATTACGAGCTTTAGCTGCAAGACCTTTTACTTTCTCTTCTTTATCACGAGTTCTACTTTCCCAAGTATCGATGCCCATGTATCTAATTCTTTTCTTGATTTTTAAATCGAAACCTAAATCAATGAAACAATCAATTGTATCTCCATCTAAAACTTTTATCAATGTACCGTTATATTCAAACGGCGCTGGTTTTTTAGCCATTGCAACTCTCCTATGTGTATAGTATTAAATATCGACATTCTTTTTAAATACGTGCAATTGATCTTCTACTAATGGATTTAATTCTTTGATCTTAATATCGAAAATATCAAGTTTGAAGGATCCAATTGTACCTGAATCGTCAAGTATTTTGTTAAACATGTTTGGGTATAAAATGTTTTCATTAGTCAGCTTATCCGCGTCAAAATGTATAATAACATCATTTAACTTTTCCACGTCTATAGAATGAACTCTCGATTCTAAATCGTACATTGTAGTCTGTTGTTCTTCTTTGACATATGATTGTATGTCATCGCTAGTACAATCCACATAGATATCAGAAGCCCATATCTCTAGCCCTGTAAGGATTGCCTTTGTACAGTTTTTTATTACAAATCCAATGTCATATTTATTATGTACTATAGGATGATAGTGTTCATCATTTTCAATCCATGTTCCCCATTTTCGAGTAAAATTTCTACTAGCGTTTCTTTGAAATACTTCAAATCCGTCATCTTCAACATTAAGTTTTTTGTTCCATTTATGGCCTCTACACGTAAGATGATAAACAATGGCATCTTTACTTTGAAGCAATTGAAATTGATGGATAAGCCATCTTTGAAATATATCGGAATCTTCAAACGGAAAAGGCGCAAGGACGTGATCATGACCTCCAACTTCATCCCAATCTTTTTTGTATAATATCCATGGAGCAAACATTCCCTGAGAAACTAAATCTTTATATTCAACTAATGCATGATCTACAAACTTATCAAACATTGGTATATCTAAAGTATCAAAATCTATTCCAAAAGGTTTAATTATTTTTTCAGGAGATGGAGGATGTAATGGTGGTTCAACTCTTGTAGCGCACACTACACTTCCCGGGCGTAAATGCTTAAGCATATTCTCAATACAATTTTTACCTAAAATCATATCAGCGTGAAGAATACCTACAACATCGCCTTTTGCTTTTTCAATACCCCAATCGTATAATACTGTATGTCCAACTCTCCTATCATTATTCCTATAAAATCTAATCTTGTCCGTTACTATTGACGTAACCCATTCTTCTGTTCCGTCGTCACTATAATCATCAACAATAATTAATTCCGAATCATCAGGGCCCCATTTATTATATGATTCAACCAAATTTTTTAAATGTCTTAAATTATTATAAGAAGGTGCTATTAAACTTACCATTTTAACTATCCTTATCTGATGTTGTTATTCTGCTAATTGGAAGGTGTTCTTTTATCTCAGGAAGTGTATGCCATGGTATTGTATGTTCTGAATCGGGAGAATAAGCTCCTTTAACAAAATATGCAACTATAGTATTTGGAACTATTGTACAATATCCATGAGCCTTACAATCTGGAACGTGCAAATATTCATTCGGTGTCAAATGAAAGTGTTGTATTTCTTTTGTTTCAAGATCATAAACAAAATCTAAAATTTCACCTTTGATAACATGAATAGATTTCGTTTGTGGAGGATCAGTTTGATAGTGCATTCCCCTAAAAACCCATGCGTTATTATTTGTTACAACATTAAACTGATCCCATTTTACTCCATCCAAATCTGCAGTCATTGGAGTAAACGATCCTCTATTATCCTCAAAAGTATTATGTCTTTTGACGGGCCATATCATTGAAGTCCGCATATAAATCCTATTTCATCGTATTGAGGCATTCTACCCCATTTTTTTAACCATTTAGTTTCGTTGTCTTGTTCTGCCTTTATTTGTCTCTCAGAACTTTGACCTTCGTTTTCTTCAAGTCTGTGACTTCCTCGAGCGCCAAAATGCCATATTAATGACGTTGAAGGTAAAACAAACTTAAAGCCTTTGTTTAACATTCTTAAAAATAAATCCATGTCTTCCCAACTAGCCGGGGCGAACAGCGGATCATTTCCACCTATTTCGTCCCAATCTTTTTTTCTTATTAACCCACTAACTCCTTCACCTTTTGCTATTTCAAAATTATTAATTTTTACAAATTCACTTGACCATTCATCAAACAAGTCAGTATCAAAATCGTTATAATATGCTCCAAACGTATTCTGTGATACGACAAGTGTTCCAGGTCTAGATTCTGAATCGGAAAACATTTGAGGCTCTATTCTATGTGAATTTACCCATAATTTTTCTTCTGGATACTTTTCAAATATATCCATTAAGGCTTTATCCCAATTTTTTGTTACATAGAAATCTGAATGTAAAAAGTTTATGAATTCAGTTTGTACCTTATCGGCACAAAAATTCATTCCGCCGCCAATTCCTAAAGGAGGGTCATTTTTATCTATGTAGTACTCTAAATTGTATTTTTTGAAATTTGAATCTAACCAATTATCAGTTCCATCATTACAGTTTTCAGCGTGAACAATAAAAGGAGCATCTTTATAATATGAGTTTTTTCTAACAGATTTAACAGCTAGCTTCAAATAGTCTAAATTGTTATACGTAGATATACAAAAAGTCATCATTTGTATTGATCCTTTACATGATTCCATAATTGTTCCATAATATATGGAAGCTGTTCTTTTGGTATGCCATTGAACTGCCAAATATATGCCGGAAGATTTACAAACATTCCATTTTGAAAAATATCTTTTTTATGTAAGTGTGCAAGAGAAAAAACCTCAGGTAATACTTTTAACTGAATATTCTCTTGTCTAATAAGATAATTTACTGGTGTTTGATCGAAGCCTTTCTTTAATGTATTGTATTGTCGCAAATTAAGTTCTTCATTATTCTCCGCATGGAATTTCATTACTTTAGTAAAAAAATCTTTTAGTGTATTATCGAACAGTAACCATCCGGTTGTGACATATTCCCACCATTTCAAGTCTTGATTTGGGAATAAGTCCTGATAACCTAAAATACTGTTATAAACCCACTCGAGTGATCCAATGTCTTTAACGGCGTGAATCGCGGATGGTGTATAATGCACCGTTTCAAAAAAGTTTGGCGCATCCCATTTTACCATAGCATCTGCATCTACATATAAGTATTTGTCATAGCCAGGATACTTTTCAAATATAGTATACCGTTCCCAATGTGGAGCCATATTTTTTCTTGATGCTTTAGTTATAACTTTAAAATCGCAATTATACTTTTCACAATAAAATTTCCATGCCTTTTCAGTATGTTCTTTTACTTCCATTCCGATTGCTACAATGTAAACTAAATTCTTCATAATCCTTTTACCATTTTTTCATTACCATGATTATAATTCATATAATCAATCGTATCATAATTAAATTGTGGATGTCTGAAATTTTTCCATTCGCCGGCAAATGGTCGTCTTGTGTTAATACAGCCAGCTAACATATCAATACCTCCACCTACATCTAAAAATACTGCATCAGTCCATTCTTTGAATTTGTGTAATATTCCACTTTTTGCATGACCTATACCAACTAAAAACAATTTAGATTTTGACTGTTCAATTCTAGGTTTCATTAAACGTTCTAACTTATCAAGATCATCCGCAGCAAATTTTTGAGGAAAATAAATATAATCTGTGAAGTGATCCAAGCCCAAATACTCTTTGTATTCCCGATAGTGCATTAACGTCTCGGTAATTACCATTTTAGGTCCTGCACCGATTAATCCTATACTATCAAACGTTTTTGTAAACCATCTATTTGCAACAAGTCCATATCCGTATTCTGCTGGATAATTTATATCTTTATTGATAACTTCAGAAAACCATTTTTGATTCTCAGGATACAATTCACATGTATAAAAGTCACATAACTGTGCACCTTTTCTATGTGCTTCAATATCAATTTTATCATAAGGTAAACTTAATGCTCGCTGTCCGGGTTTAGCACTCCCTTCAGGTATTTGATTTAGAAACCTATAATCTCCATCGCCGAATTTATAAAACGTTGCACTTGAATTAGTATCAACGAGTTGTTTTATGTGGGTTTTAAAATGTTCAAGACCTTCCTGAAATTGTGGAAACGTATTCGGATTATTATAGCATTGATGATTATCATGGTTCAATGTACCTTCAATTTTATACAAGTCATTCATTTCTATAACCCTTTTTAGTTCGCCATTCATTACTCACAAACATTAGAACAACCTATCTTTGTGGTTATTTCTAAACAGTATCTATCTAATTGCACTAACTCTCTCCGAAATACTTTTTGACCCAATAAATTACATAGTCAATATCTTCTTCAGTCATTCTGTTATGACAAGGAAGAGTTATTAGTTTTGTCCATTCTGAATCACAAACTGGATAACTTCTATCTTGAAGTAATGGTCCATAAAGATATAACGGTTTAAAGTGTACAGATGTGTGTATTTTTTTATCGCCTAAATAATCAATCAATTTATCTCTATGTTCTTCGGGAACTCTTGACACGTAATATTGTACTGTCTCTGAATGTGGTGGTCTTTCCATAATTTCTGGTAATTCAGCATTATATCGGGATTGAACATGTCTACGAAATTCCAAATGAGCTGGAAGTTTTTTCATTTGTTCAAGGCATATTGCGGCCATAATATCTATCATATAGTATTTGTAACCTATTAAATCTACCTGATAATCCCATGAATATCCAGGTTTTCCACTTGCACCCTGTGCTCTACTCCATGTTGATGAAACTCCAAACCATGTCATTTCTCTACATTTTTCAATTAATTCTTTATCATTACTTGTTATCATTCCTCCATCACCACAAGGCATTGTTTTCACTGCTTGAAAACTCCATACTGCACAGTCTCCTCCTTGTCCTGCACCTGGAGTATAACAACTGTGTGCTGTATCTTCAAGTATAAATCCACCGAATGCTTTTCTTAAAGCTTCATAATCTGCTGGAACACCTGCTTCATTTACAGCAATCAGTAACTCACTATTAGGTTTTTTCCATTTCTCAACCTCAACTGGGTCTATACATAATGTATCTCTTGTCACATCAACAATATTAGATGTATAACCGTTCCATAATGGAATCATTGCAGTAGCGATAAACGACATTGCAGGATTAATAACATCAATACCTTTCCAACCCATAGCTTTCATAACTAAATCTTGACCATGGGAAGCACTTGTAACGGCACATGCATATTTATGTCCTACCATTTCTGCAAACTTTTCTTCAAACTCTGCAACCTTGGGTCCTTTACCCCACCAACCACTTTCTATTACTTCTCTAAGAGCGTCAACTTCTTCAACTCCACCCTTAGGTCCTAAGACTGGTAGCATTTTTTCTCTTATTTCCATGTTATAACTCCTTGTAGAAATCTACAAACTCTTTAAATAGTTCTTCAACAGGTGAATTGTAGATATCATTATTATGATACTTATCAAAGTTTTTAAAGTGTTTGAAGTCCATTAAATCCTTTTCCCAACCCAATTCTAAACGAAAACCTTCTTCCTTTGTTTGTTGAGTAAATGATGGTGTATTAACAAAAAATGGTACCACTGCAGCTCCACTTGCACCATAAATACTACACTTTGTACTTTTCAAAATAGCTAACTGTTCTTCTAATGAATTAGGATTATCTTTTTCCATTTCATAATTCATTATCTTATGTTGTAAATCTTTAAATAATTCATGACCCGCAAGTCCCTGTGCTCCACCGCGGCTACCTTGTGTTTTGATCGATAAACTAATAACATTAACGCCTAATTCTTCAATAACTTTTTTAGTAAAAAGTGGCCAGTTATCTGGATGCCAATCTAAATAACATGGTTCGTCATCCCGGCTTCTAAGTCTTGCCATTAAAAATATTGTAGGATCATCATTATCAAAATAAGAATTTATTTTGCTTTTTACATCGTACAATAAAGTGTTATTTACTTCATAGTGTACATATCGACCAAAAGGATAATCAGATAAACATCGTTCTCTTGTTATAGGAACATCACCAGGTTTATGAACAACTATATCTTTAAACCCTCTAAATTGAAATTCTTTAATGATTTTTTCAAGATGATCTACAAATCGTTTAGGAATTACATCGTCTCCAACTCCGCCCGTTACGACAGGTATATCACCTGAAAGAGTTTTATCTTGGTGTTCGCCGAATGTAGCAGGATATGTGAGTGAAGCTTCTAATTCCGATGGGTGTGGAATATATTCATCAATAAAATCTCCATACGCGACATTTCGTCCATTAAATCCTAAACATACTGCCCAATGATCTGGATAATCTTCTCTAATTTTTCTACACTCCGGATTCCACCAACTAAGTTCATAACTAAATTCTCCAACCCATGGACCAAAGATTATTACTTTATCCGTATCCATTACATCACTCCTATATTTTTAAACAGTTTATGAGTGTATTGGGCTAAATATTCAGGATGATATGCTTGATTATAAGCGGTTATCATATTGTTTACTAATTCTGATCTGAGAGCTGTAAAGTTTTCGACACAGTATTCGATCTTTTCTTCAAGATCGCTAAAATCGTTTTTACATGCAATGTATGTTTCATCAGGACGATAAACATTTGGATAAGTGTCTAAATAACTTAAGTCTTCTTTAAGCAATATTGATCCTAACGTAACTGCAGCAATATCTCGTGGAGCTCCGTATGCTCCATAACCAAACGGTGATAAAATAACTTTTGACGATGCTTGATACTTTGACCATTCTTGCCCGTCTAATCGTTTACCGTTGTTTAATTTTGCAATCATGTATTGAGAATCTTTAGTCTTATCAAATATTCTTTTTCTGTATGCATTATAATAAAAATCTTGAGAAGGTTTTAAATCAAATTCATGACATTCAGGATGTGGATATTGAAACATTAAAGAAAGATCAAATAATTTATCGATTGATTTCCAGTCTATATTGAAATTATAATCTTCTACACCAAGCCAGTTTTTTCCAGATAAAAAAAGTTTATCTTCATGAATATCCCAATCTTTTGGAATATAGTTTTGATCAGGTATACCCCAGTCTTCAGATTTACCCCAATACCATCTTCCACCAACCCATCCTTCTTTATATAGCGATCTATCCTTTAGTAACGTGTCTTTAAGTAAACATATAGCTCGTGATTCAATGAAAGTTTCCCACGCTCCAATTACTGATGAAGAATCTTGACTGTCAAGTAAAATATAAGGTCCTTCAATTTTATCTAAAAAATCTAGCCCTTTTTGGACACTCGCTTCAAACGATCCTAATTTTTTATCCTGGAATAATGAATGTCCAACCATTGTAATATCATAATCTTTAGCATCTGAATCAACTAATTCAATTCCATACGTTGCTAATTGATTAAAAGATTTTATGTATGGTCTAAAAGTGTGGTAATCGTTTGTTAAAATTCTTACCTTAACGTCTATCATCTCATTAACCTCTCGTAATGTGCATTTTGTTCTTCCTGTTTGTTTATTGTTTTGTGATGGTAGATGCAATAGTCTTCTTCAAAAGGTAATGTAGTATCATGAGTGGGGCCGGTTAATCTCTCATGAACCCGCCTCTGCCACTTGATGTGCGATTCATTCTTCCATAACCTTTGTTGAGGATCTGGCCAATTGATCCTACCTAAGCCGTCAACATTCCAGCCCCATCTCTTTGCGTGCTCCTCTGTAATTCCCTCAACCGTATTCCATCTTGGAACCCAAAATAATTCTATTATTGGATTTGCTTTTATAAAGTTTTTTGCGTTTAACATTAATATTTCGTGAGGTATTTCATCAGCATCTAAATTGAAAATCCAATCACCACTACATTGTGACATCATAAAATTTTTGTGAACAGAAAAATCCCCGTTAAATCCACGCTCAACAAAGTTTATGTTATTGCTTTTATCGTGAATATATTTGTCAAAAACCGCCCAGGTTTTATGGTCAGAACCATCATCAATTATAACTAATTCATCTTCATCGTCTTTAAATTCTAATATAAAAGGTATGAGCTGTTCTATTTCTTTGTGCTCATTATGTGTTGTAACGGCGTAACTTATTTTCATTTATAATATATATAAGTTTGGTTGTTCAAAAATTATTTTTTTATTCCCCAAAAGTACAAATCAGAATGTTCTTCGTGGATAGAAAATTCAAACTCTGAAAAGGTATTTTCAATATCAATTGCCTCTCTTACCATTTCTTCTGTGACGTTTCTATAGTATTCGTTATCCCAATTTGGTCTTCTAACATTAGGCATAGTTTTCCAATTTTCATGTTCTTCTTTACTTGTCTCTTCAAGAGATAGCGTTCCATGAACAGGTCGGCCAGTCGTTGCACATGTAAAAATAAAAAAGCCTTTTGACTTTAACATTCTTACAGCATTTTGCATACTTTCTGCATAGTAAGGATTATGTTCCCAACACTCACATGAAATAATTGTATCGTATGTTTCATCAGGAGCGTCGTATTCTTGTGCAGTACAAACGATATCAACTCCTGGACCTTCCATTAAATCTAATCCAGAAAAATCCGAATCGTCAAATAAAAATTCTTCGTTTCCGTTTACATCAAAAGATCCAATATCTAAAACCTTAACATTTTTAAAAAACTGTGGGAAGTTACGTTTAACTTCTTTACAAAAATCCCATTGCTCTATATGGGCCATTTTACCTCCTATAACATTTCTTCATCAACTTCTGGGATACTATCCTGTAATTCTTTTAATAACTGATTAGGCCATTTAAAATCGTCTGGAACAAACGCGGCTCTTGTCCGTAATACATGCCAGCTAAATGTTCTATAAATTCCTCTGCCCTTTATAAGACTAGCCAATTTAGAATATGTTTGTTTTGCTTGGGCTCTTTCAGTATCAACTCCATACCGTTGATCTCGAAGTTCAAGACCACCTACTTTTTGAAACATTTTCTTATATTGACTCTCTGTAATTCGTTTAGACTTAGGAGGCTTCGGTTGTGCATTGAGTTGTAGTGCATGAACAAGTCTAACTCTTTTACCATCTTTAACTCGTTTATACATAAATTTTTCGTTAAGTATAAGGCAAGTTCTAAGACGACTCTTACCTGATTTCCCCTTGTATCGAAATTGTACTACATCGCCAGCTGTAACATTTGACCACGTAATTCTTACTTTAGCCATCTGATGCTAGGGTAAGATCTTTAGCAATACCCATGTCTTGACACGCACTTAAAAAATCAAATTTTTCATAACTCTCTGCATTTTCTGTATCTAACATCATCTCAAAATCGCCGATTTCTTCTTTCTTTTCTTCTGAAACTTTAATAGCCTTTGCATATTTCCAGTTCCACGCTTCTTCTGTACCTTCAGGAAATATGATTCCTAGTTTACCCATATTGACTACGGCTGGGAACCACCATATCTTTCTTTCTTTATCAAATATTTTTAATTTATTCACTAATATTGTAGAATCCGGAGTGAGTTTTTCTTCATTTTTTTTAGTGAATCTAGTATCACTCATAAATCCACAATTGAAACACATAAACGAACTATAGGTTTCTTGCATTTCTTCAAAGCAATGGTCTTCTGTTGCGCAATGGGCGCATTGTACTACTCTTTCCATGTTATTCCTTAACCTTTTCTAGTTTTGGCAAATTTAATTTTGGCAAATTTAATCCAACAGTTTGTGTAAATTCGGGTAATTTTGAATCTAAAATAGAATTCAATTTAATTTCCATGGCACGCATTGAAAATTTGGATCTATTGTTTGCTGCTAGCTTTTTAGCCCAAAGTTTAGCTTTTCTATAGTTGAATTTAAGATGTTTCATCATATCAGCTGCAGCGCCATAATTAACACCGAACCACTGTTGACCTTCAATCCACATACCATCTGGAAATGCATCTTGTTCAACATTAATTAGTCCACCGGGTAGCCATTTTTGTTGTTTACCGCGTAAAAAATCAACATGTCCACTAAATTTTGGTACCAGAACTGGTTTTTCTGATAAAGAAGCTTCCAACAATGGTCTTCCAAATCCTTCTCCATGAGTAAATGAAATATGAGCTTTTACTTTCGGATGATTATATAAATCATTCATTTCACTATCATGTAGATCTGCTGACATAAAATAAACTGATGGTGGGTTTGGGTTTTTGACGGTTGATTTGATTTCGAAAATTTTTCTACTAATATCTTCAATGTCCATTATTGAAGGAGTTGCACCACTAGTCTTTAATATTAGTCCAACATTACTTTTATCAGAAAATGTTTCCATAAACACTTTAACTAACATTCCAACATCTTTACGATCATGACCGAGAGCCCCTTGGAGCCAATGGCCAACAAATAAATAATTCCAATCAGTCTCAATTTTCTCCATTTCATCTGCCAAAATCTTTGAACATGAAGACGTCGGAAAATATGTTTCAAGGTCTGCACCTTCAAATAATACTTCGACAGGGGTTTCAACCTTCAAAGATTCTTGTGTTTCTGAATTCGTATATTCAGTGCCAACCATACTATCTTTTGCAAACGCTGAACTTGTTAAGACAAGATCCATTCTATTGCAGCCTTCAATCCATGGCTGCGGTATAAGAGTAGTTTCTAATCCCGCTGTAATGCCAATATTATATGTTCCTATTGAAGCAAATTCATTGGGTACTACAATGTGAATATGTACGTCGGGTTTTTCTGTAACTTGTCGTATTCTATTAATAATTATAAGATCTTTTTCGTCTGTTTTGTCAAGTGCATTTTGAGGCGTATTTCCCCATGGGACAGGATTGACAGCAACATCATATTTATCAAGTGAAACTAATGCTCTAACAATATCTCTTGATCTAGAACCATAACCCGATCTTGTACCGACTGGTGCCGTCACTAGTACTTTTGGTTTTGATTTAACTGCACTTTTTATCATACTTCAATTTCCTTTGTCAATGTTAGCCCATTGTATTTGTTTTTTGGAATTTCCCATTTACTAGCATCATGAATATCGATTCTCGATCTAGGTTTCCACATTTTAAGTGTATTTTCAATGTCATGAGTAAACCGCTTATTCATTTCATCCGATTCAAATCCAAATTCTGGATTTGTAACGTACTTTCTCCCAGCCATTCCCCTAGCGTTTAACTTTTCACCTCTTTCAGACCATGCTTTTTTCATTTGTATTGCTATATCTTGAAAATCCGGTCTGTCATCTGAAATATATGGTGTTGGCATAGAGCCCTGTAAGGATCTACTTGTTGCCCACACTGGAAATACCCATTCACCATGATCTTTATATCGACCATCATGATTAGATCCCCATTCAGGGGTATAATCTTCATGTGTTAAATAAGTTCCATCTTCTTTTTTGAATCCACAATAATCTTGCATTCCACCAGATACGTTAACAATTATTGGAGTTCCACACATCAATGATTCTGCGCCTGATAAGCCAAATCCCTCGTTGGAGCTTATTAATATGGTTACATCTGCTGTATTGTATAACCAATTTATTTGTTCGCGTTCAAACTTATTCGGTGAAAATGCAACATCATACTCACCTGCAAGTTGAGTTGCAACTTCTGGTAAATTTGTGCCGTTTTCGTCTTGCGGATTGCAGTGCATTACTAGTAAGCATTTTGACGCATCCTCTTTTGAAATAGAATCACAAAATGTTCTATACGCGTAAATAATATCTGCTGGTAATTTTCTTCTAATATTACGAGCATTAAATAGTATAACAAAATCTTTATCTTTTCCGTCAAATCCTTCATTTTTAAATTTATTAAACTGATCGGCTTTTTCATAGTTAACTGGAAGCGGAAAATAATCTTTTTTATTTATTCCATGAGGAATATACGTTACTTGCCAATCCTCATATGATGATCTAACATTTCGCACAATATTGCATGTTTGTTTTGAAATATTAAACAATGCATCTACAGAATCATAATACTTTTGATTCCACATTGGATACGGAAGATCATCCCATATGTTATAATACATTATAGGTAAAAATTGACGGACTTCTCGTTCCATTTGAAATAACCATTCCCAAAATCGTGGATCCGTATAAATCATTATGCCAGACAAATTGTAGTGCGCCATTGCTCCACGTACAATATCAGGATTTCCATAACCATCTACTGGATGAATTTTACATTCTACTTCCGGAACACCTGTACGTTCTATCAGATCATCATTCATGTCAATTGCATTCCCTGCTTCAGGATGCTTTATGGCCCCACCAATTTGCACCCAATTGAATCTATGACAAGTTCCCAATACAAACTCCCGGGATACATTACCTACACCAGATGTCATTCTAAAATCATCTGATAATAGAAGCATTGTTTTACGTTCTTCCCGAGGAAGGACCGGATATCCATTTCGAATATCTCCAATTTTAAACATATAACCTCCTTAAATTATTATTAATAACCAGTTTTAAAGTTTTCTTTTAAATCTTTTGTGTTTCTGATTTTTTCTGCAAAGGATTCATCATTCAAATATAAAAACATTGCTCTGTTAACAAGTTTTTGTAGTGTTATGTCCGAATTAGTTTTAAATTCGGCATAAAGCTCAGATAATAATTTGATTGATGTAAGTTTCCATAGTGATTTTATCATCATAACGTCTCATATTTATTATTAATATATATGAAAAACTTTAGCAAAAAACTACTTTTTCTGAAATTCAATGTTACTTGGTTGTTTTATCTAACAATTCTAGCCACTCTTGTTCAAGTTGTTTTGTCGGAAAAAATATTTTGTCATCCTTGTATGCTTGTTTTAATCTTTTTATTTTGCTACGTTTTATTTTTAGCGTATAGTCAGCTGTACTTGACCGTATTCTAGGTCCAGGAAAAATAGTCGGCATATATTCATGTTCTTCATTGTATAAAAACTTATTTTTAGTTAATGAATAATTCCGTAACAGATGTTTAACTTTTAAATAACGGTTTTTTGAGACCATTAAAATGTCCACATTATCCTCAGATTTAATCTTTCTTTTGAGTCTAGAGGATATTTTCTGCCTCCATTTATCCACGTCTTCTACTATAAATACAATATCTATATCGCTCTTATCATCTACAAAGCCATTCACATAACTACCGCATAATTGTATATCGTACAATCCTTCATTTCCCATCTCTAAATCCTCTACAATGAAAGATATGACTTTTTGTATACTGTTATTTATTGTAATTAAATTCGGATGAGTCATTTCTTTTTTGCCGCTTTTCATTAGAATGATGTATTGGAGTTGCAATATGGTTCATGTGATCTTTTATAAAGCGCAAGCCGTGTATAATATTTACTGGAGCTTCCTTTCGTATTTGAAATCTAAACTCAGAACTATTGTCTATAGTATCGTTTGACGTTATATCTAAAAATACAAATTTACGACATAATCTAGACAATACTATGTTTGTTCGTATTCTTAATGAATTTGCATGCTTGATAGCTGAAGCAGAAATAATCTTTATTTCATCACTTGATTCGCCGTGAAATGTGATAATAAACTCGCCTCTTATATCATGTTGAATATTAGAAATATAAGACCATACAGCTTCCTCATATTCAGTACTAATAAAATCTAATCCTCTAATCTTTACTTCTGGTATCATCTGCCGCTCCTATCACACAAAAGTGGTTTGTCTTTAAATTCACACCATTTGCATCCACTCTCTATGCCTAATTGTTCATATTGTGCTTCAGTATTATAACTTCCATCTGGATTGAAACATTCACTAATAAATATGTCAATCTCTTTAAAAGTTCTGTTAATAGACACATTTGCAGACGGTGGTTCAAATGATTGTACCCATTTTTGTGGAAAATCCGAATTTTCCCAAAGTAAACGTTTAAAGATAAGAAATTCAACATCTACCATGCTAAGATCACACTCATATTTGTCCGCAATAAATTTTTTATAAAATAATAATTGGCCGCGTTTCATTGGATCTTTTTTTTCTTTTTTCCATCCTCGGGTTGAAGTCTTAATGTCTATAACCCTTATTCGGCCGGTATCTATATTTTTCATAAGAATATCAATATACCCTAAAACTTTTACACCGTTGTATTCGTCTTCCAATGGTACTTCAATACCTAAAAGTTCCCAACCATTTTTTGTAAAATAATGAGCCCGTTTCTTTTTAAACCAATCTAAAGCCTTTGCGCCCTGGATGCAAAACTCTATAAGTTCAGATTTTTTTGAAAAATGAGAGCCTCCCATTGATGCTACAGCTTCTGAGTAAATCTTTCTAAGCGATTCAACGAGCATATTACCCAAATCTAATTCGTCTGCAGCCTTTATTGACTCTGAATACATTACAGTAAGGTACGTTTGTAATACTTCATGGAAAGCTTTACCATAAACAGTGTATATAGAATCCGTATAGATTTTCTGTTTATCGATGTAGCGAAGCTTCCATTTTTGAGGACATGATTTCCATGCCGAATATTGTGACCAACTTATTTTTTGCATATTACTTACGACCTCTACAATCATTCATTATGTAATTTGTTTTCTTTTCATTATTAATATTTGTAATTCTTAATGATATACATTCTGTACTATGATGGTTTAAACAAAACTGCGTTAAATATCTGTTAACACTTGGAAAATCAGATAATGGAATAGCACTGATGTCTTCTTTATATCTATGCATTTGACCATGGAAACCCTTAAGCTCATAACCCTGCGGACCTTTAGGATTCTTTGGACTTAAATTAATTGCACCGTTAGGTGAATTTGTACATGATATCAATTGCAAATAAAGCAACAGTACACATCCAAGAACAATCAAGACCATTATTCTCATTGCAGCTTTTTCAAATCCATTGTAACCGTACATTATTCAGATACTGTATCTAATATTACAGATGCAACTAAATAAGGATCTGCATTAGCGGATGGTCTTCTATCTTCGAAATATCCTCTACCGTCTTTAACAACTTGCCAAGGAATTCTAATTGATGCTCCTCTGTCTGATACTCCCCACTTGAAAGTATTAATGTCACACGTTTCATGAAGGCCTGTAAGTCTTAAGTCGTTGTCTTGTCCATACGCAGCAATACAATGATCCACGTTATTTTTCAACTTATCCATTGCTGGTATAATTTCTTTGGTATAACCGCCAGGTTCTCTCATTTGAGCAGTTGAAAAATTTGTATGCATTCCCGCACCATTCCAATCTCCTGCTACGGGCTTTGGATGAAGTGTAACTACAACGTCATGTTTTTCCGCTATACGATACAGGATATAACGAGACAACCATAAATCATCACACATTACCAATAAATCTCCAGCACCAACTTGATATTCCCATTGACCAGGCATTACTTCTGCATTAACACCGCAAACTGCTAAATCTGCGTAGTGACATGCAAATAAATGTTCCTCAACAATATCACGACCGTAAACCTCATCTGCACCTATTCCACAATAAAATGGACCCTGTGGAGGTGGATAGCCTTTTTCAGGCCAGCCTAATGGGCGTCCATCTTTAAACAATGTATATTCTTGTTCGAACCCTACCCACGCTGAAGTCGTATTATATTGCATCATCGTCATTAATAACTCCATTCTGGTATTTGTTGTGTGTGCAACTTCGTCGATTCCAAAAGCCGTCTTTGGTACATCGTATACTTCACACAATACTAGTAAAGCTTGTTCATCTTCACCACAAATTCTAAATGGATCTTTAACCATTTTTACAGGTTTAAGAACACAATCGGAACTATCACCGGACGCTTGATTTGTTGAGCTACCATCAAAACCCCAAATAGGAATATCTTGAATATCTTTAATAGGCTCACTCAAAATTTTTGTTTTAGCTCTTAATTTACTTGTTGGAATAGTACCGTCAATCCAAATATATTCTAAATATGTTTTCATTTTCTTCGCCTCTTTGATTCTTGTTCTATTAAAAACCACATTATTAAACTACCAATAAATACCATAGTAAACATTACCATTATTTACCCCATTTTCCTCTAGCAACAATTGTCGCCATGATACCATAATTCGATATATCAAGATACGCGTCTTCCATTGGTTCGTCAGTTACAGCAGGTTGTCTACCGCTCATTAAAAGATTCTTTAATCTCTGGCATTTGTCATTAATCCTGAACCAAAGTCCGGTTAGTGAAAGCTTTATTTCATCTTCGGTTTGAAGTTGAGTGCCTACAGAAATGTTTCCTGGACCGTAATCGTGTTGTTTTTTACAGAAGAGATCAAATTGTTCTTGTTGAACCTTTTTAAATTCTGCTATCATTTGTGGATAAGCATTATCTAAAATAGATTCAGCGGGCGATTTTGGTAATGAATGTGATGTATCTTTTATAGTTTTCATCTTATTCTCCTTAATTAAATTTATTGTTTCTTTCCTATATATTGCGTCTTAATTCCGCATTTTTCTAAAAAGTCTATTCCTTCAGGTTGACGCCCATACAAATTAGTATAATATACTTCTTTAATTCCAGAACCTACAACTATCTTTGCACATTCAAGGCATGGTGACCATGAACAAATCAATGTTGCACCATCAGTTGATGTTCCATATCTTGCAGCAAACGATATTGCATTCATTTCGGCGTGTATTTCATTGTGTACTGCGAAATCATGGTGTTCGTTTGATAATTTCGTTTTATCGCCTGGCCGACCGAGATCTTTACCTTTAAAAACATCTTCACAATGTGGCATTGCAGATGGAGAACCGTTCCAGCCGGTCGATATAACTCTTCCTTCTTTAACAACAATTGCCGCAACTTTTATTTTTGCACATGTCGATGAGTACTCAAGGGCTTTTAATATTCGTTTAAAAGTTAATAGTCTTCGCCGTTTCATCATATTCCTTTAAAATAGTTTCAATATAGGGTATTTGACTAAATTCTTCTAGTTGTTCGTAAATTTGCTTTTTAAAAAATGTATCATAATCGAGTTTGAAAAATTCATTTTCTTTCTTTAAAAGATCTAATTGATCGTCAAGTACACATATTGCACGATGACGTTTTTTAGGTTTTAAGTGATCTTCTTGTAGCGCTGTAGCATAAAACAGTAATGGCTTGTCCATATTATTGATGCTGATGTCAAATATTTCATTAGCCCATTGGCACGCTGTAAGATGTTGAGGTTTACTTTTAATATACTCTTCAAATCGTTTACTAAAACTTTTGACAATACCAATTTGACTTAACGGTACTTGAGCAATCTCTTTACGTATACGTATAAGATCATCCGCTGTTAACTTGCCTCTTACAGCTTTTTCTGCAAGGGTGTCGAGTATCTTTTTACAATATGTTGGAGCGTCTTTACGAATAATGTTTAGGCCACGGATGTACCGCTTACCGGAGGTTCGTTCAATACCATAATAACGTTTTTTAGCATTACCAAAATATACATGTTCAAGATCTTTTTCAAATTTAAGATCAAGATAAAAGTAATCGTCATTAACTGTTGTTGAGTACTTTGGAACAAATACATTTCTAAGTTTATCTGTAAAATCACCTTCAAGTAAATCTACAATTTGATTAATAGATTTGCCATTTTGTTTTACAAAAGTTGAATCAGTATCGCCATATAAAACTGGCATGTCATACTCATTTTTCATTGTATCAACAGCGTACAATAACGCTTGTCTACCGAAATACGTTGTTGCATCAGCGCATTCAGGCTTATACATTCTAAAATAATTAAAACCCATAGCCCCATATGCGGAATTAAGAATTAATTTAATAGCTCGCTGTTTGCGTTCGTTTGCAACTCTATCTTTTTCAGGTATTTCACCAGCGTCTAACTTTGCATTAATATCTTTACGCATTAAGAATAACGTTTTCAACAGAAAGGGCATAATACCCAGTCTGTGAGAGTGACCAAAAAACAGATAGCGTTTGCCGAATAAGGTTGCATCATGACCAGTATCTATGAAATCAATCTTCCTAGTTTTTAACTCGCTGGCGATTTGATCGATTGTCATTCCGGTTTCTTCTATGGCATTTTCTTCACTGCAAATAAAAGTTTCAGGGCTAATATTAAATGCCATTATGCTTGTTGGATATAGAGATGTATAATCTAATGTTGCAACATCTTCATGGCCTCCCGGCTCTTGTGGATCTAATACAATGGCGCCTGCAAATGATTGTCGCTGTTTTACTTGTTGTGTTGGAAAAAGCATTTTGCCGTTAAAGGCTTTAAGAATGTAATAGTCAACTAGCATCGATTTAAAGAATATAAACTTAAAAGCTTCAAGACCCGCAATCTCTTGAATAATACAATACAAAGAAAAAATATTTAATTTCTTTTCTATTTCAAGAAGTATTTTTACGTCTTGTATATTATATTCTAAAAACCCTTCATAATTTTCAAGCCAGTCTTTCCATGTAAACTCTGTCATTTTTTCTACTGTTCCAACAACTTCTTTCGCAGCTGTATCAAGTTTCCAATTTGTGAGTTTAAATCCAAGGTCTTGCATAGAATCCATAAGATCAATACAGTCAAGACCATTGACTGTTAATTTAAAATAATCTTGTTTTTTATACATTTTAATGTAACCAACTGGAGAAAGCTTGGAATAATCAATATCTAAGTTTTTGCACCGGTTTATAATGTATGGTAAATCAAATTGCGATGAATACCATCCTGTGAGAACATCTACATTGTTTTTCTTAACATAATAAAGAAACGCTTCGATCATGGTTTCTTCGTCTTTTAGATAGATGAATGCAACATTATCTTTATCTTCACGTCTAGGTTTTTCATCATTTTTAGTATGTTCAGGATGCCAAGAAAATACAAAATATTTTTCAGTATCAACTGCATATGCAACCATTGATGTAATAGGCATTTGGGCATTATCAGGTTTGTTTGCTCTTGGATTATCAGGATCATACCACGTTTCAATATCAAAAAAACATATGTTACGTTTATGTGACCATTTCAGATTCTTATCTTGAATATATTTGAATTCAGGTGATACATCGGCAATATATGATCTGTCCGTATGTTTTCTGATAAATCTTTTCTTATTGACGATTGATGTATAATTTACTTTATAGCCCTTTTTATCGTCAATGGTTTTTATTTCAGAAGTCTTATCAACTGTAAACCCGGGCTTGCTTTCAACGTCAGAAATATGTTCAGTATCATAATAGAAATAATCTTGAAACATATCATACTTTGTTACACGCTTTCCATCTTCATAGCCTGTTAAAAACATTTTAAATTGACCTTTATTGAACTTAGAAGCAATGCGGGTTAGTTCAAATGACATATAAATCCTTTATTATTGTTGGTATAACCTAATACTTTTTTACGTAAAACCAAAGTACTTTTTTGTTTTATTTTGAGTAGAGGATGAGATTCGAACTCACATACACGGGGTTGCAATCCGTTACCTAGCCATTCGGACACCTCTACATTTGTGGAGCTGACAGGGATCGAACCTGCGACCTCCGCAGTGCAAGTGCGGCGCTCTCCCAACTGAGCTACAGCCCCATTGAAATAGGTCAATTATTCACCGGTTGAACCAAATCCGCCAGCACCCCTAGTTGAATTATCTTCAAATAATACTGATGCATCTACTTCTTCAATTGAATCATAAAACATAGGTACTAAAATAAATTGCATTATTTTGTCGCCGGCGATCAATGTCTGAACAGTTGAACCAGCATTGATTACGTGTATATGAAGCTCCCCTTGATAACCTTCATCTACTACTGCAGCGCCAGCAATCAATTGTTTTTTAGTGGCAATGCCTGATTTATTAAACGCAATTAATGCATAACCTTCTGGAACATTTACTTTGACACCTGAAGGTATTAGTGCTTGTTGGCCTGGTGATAGATGATATTCATTGCCGATATTCCATTTGTTTGGTATAAAAAAATCTATGCCGGCATCATTACCATTTGCTCGTACTGGCGTTTTAACGTCTCGTATTTTACTTATTTTCATTTTATTTCCTCAATCATTTTTAATATGTTTTCTTTATTTTCATAAATAATTCTTAGTCTTGCATTTCGTTCATCGGCTAAAGCTTCTACTTCATTTTTATCCATATGACTTGACATTGAAAATGGAAATGTATTTGTACAAAGATAGCACAAAAATAAATCAACCATTCCACTTGACCATTCCCAATCTTTTGACTCACTATGATAACCAATCAAAAATTGTCGTGCCATTTCAGGAACAAGCTCATATAAGTCCGTAAATAACCCCATTACTTCTAATGATATAAAATCAATTGAAGCAAAATCAAAATCTATTAAATGGTAACCGCGTTCGTCATACAAAATATTATGTAATCTAAAATCTCTATGGAGTTTAGATTTCGGCTGATCAGGTAATTTATCTAATGTTTTTAATGTTTCGAATATTTCTTTGCGTATACCTTTTGATTTTAAAAATAGCCAATCATTTCTACGTATATTATTCCACGACGCCATGGTGCTATATGTTTCATCTTTATATGGAAGACTGGTTTTTATCCATCCAGCATCACCATTTCGCGCCATTGTCCATGAAAAATTCCAGTCTCTTCCAGAATTGTGTAATTTAGCCATTGACTTACCAAATAACTGTAAATCTTTATTTGTAGTAGGTTTTGACTTATAATCAATATAGTCTAAATGCAAAACTCCATTACTGTGACCTAAAACTTTATTGATGTAAAAACCAGTATTATCTAAAAAATGGTCATGTACTTCATTTTGCCAATCATAAATTGCCGGATTATAAAGTTTTGTAGACATTGTTTTGACCATAACTTTTTTATCGTCTATTATTTCTATTTTAGTTGAATTTCTAGGCATGATTTGGATCTCCTGATATGATGCAATCTTCAAACCAGCCTTGAGTATCTGGAGGTAACCAGCAATCCTCTGGATCATTAGTTGTTAAGTTTAAATCTTTTAGTGGTGTATCATTATTCTTTAAGTAATAATGCATGCAAATACTTTTATAAAAGAATGAACCTAATTTTAACTCAGGATATATTTCTTGCAATCTGTGTAACATATATCTTTGCATAACTGTAAATAAAACTGTATCGTATGGATACCCAAATGCTAAATCTGTACTGCGTGTTTCAAGGGTGCAATGTAACTTGTTATCTCTAATTACTAAGTGGGCGAACGAAAGACAGGGAATATGCTCTTCAGGTTTACGATTTCCTAAATCTAATACGGCTTTTCGAGTATCTTTATCTTGTTTAAACAACTCAAATATTGCATCAAGAGACCATGGTGATAATGCTTCGCGGACTTCAGCACCGAAGAAGAATTTTGCATCAGGGCTGCCCATGGTATATTCCAACATTTCTTTTGAATGAATTGCACTAACATCATTTTCAGTCATTATATCTCTAACTTCCTGTGAAATAAAATCCCACTTGAAACTTGGTATACATACAACTGACATGTCAGGACGTTTTATTTCAACCATTACATGCATTAATTCTTTAGTGCGTTTACCACGGGATTCATGGACATATCCGCGAGTCTTAACGGCGTCTCTCATCCATTCAAATGCTTCACCTGCAGTATTACAAGTTTTAATATTCATTTGGTAATCCTTCCGGAAGTAATCCCATCCATACTTTTTCTCTATTTAAAAATAGTGTCATGCATGCAAATCCACCAGCGCCCTTTGTTATTTCGCTCATTGGAGACTCGTGACATTTAACACCTAAAGATTCATAAGCTGCCTTAGTTTCAGGACATTCAGATGGCATTATAATTTCATTTTCATTCACTGTAATAACGTTTAATGAAAAGCCTTTTACAATTTCTTCTGTTTCACTAAACGCGTATGTATTTTCAAAATCCATGTCCCACGGCTCGAGTTCTTTTCTGTATGCAGCATTGGTCAATGAAAAAATATGCTTTGATCCTTGAATATGTTGAGGTATTTGGTGATGTTTATTACCTTCAATTTTATGAGAATCAATATCATATCGTGAATTAAAAAATCTAGATATTTCTTCGGATGCTTTAAAAGTTGTACGATAACCTTCATTTATCATGATCTTTTTTGGATTTAACCATACAATATCTGCTCCTTCATGATCCCCTACTGGAATAAAATTGATCTGATCATCCGTTACGCCAATGTGTTTTAATAGCTTGTGTAAATATACTTCTTCACCTTTACGTACATCGTGATGTGGACGACAAAGAATCAACTGATCAGGAGTTGCTATTGCTAAATCTTTCATGTAAATAAGATTTGGAAATTCAACAGCCATTGATGTTCTAAGAGGAAATCCTATATCCGTATAAACCGTAATATCTAAAGATTCCAATAATTCAATGTATGCATTTATTTCATATAAAACTTTATCATAATTTGGTTCTTCTAAAAACATCATGTCTTCTGCAGAATTAAATGCAAATTCTTCTCGTGTTGGGACATGTAATAATACCGATTTTAATTTTCCAAATTCGCTATTGACTCCTATATCCATGTATTTTCCTCCATGCTATATTTTAATGCTTTCATTAATGATTTAATTCTTGGTTGATCTGCTAATTCTCGTATTAACTTTTTTCTTTTATGCCATCTATATTTTCTAGGCTTGTTTGTTATCATAACTAATGGTAAATTTGCAACACTGATTGGTTTTATGTTTATAAATTCAGTTACCTCATTCATCATTTTCTGTGGATAATCTAAAAAGTCTTCAAATTTTAATTGCATATAGTTCTCTGGGCTATTGAGTATTTTAATGTTTAGTGCGTGTTCATGTGCGGAAGCCCATTGATTAGCACATACTTCATATAACGCATTATTTTTAAAATTTTCCCAATTAGGAGGTAAATCAAATTTCCACCACTTATCGCCGTATTCTTTTATGTCGGAATATCCTTTTATATTTAACGTATGTCCATCCATAGCAAGATTTTTAGCGAAAAACCCTTTATCATGTAACCATCCATCCATTAATCCGTTGACAGATTGAGCAAAACCCCTTGTCATGTGAAGATATTTTACTTTGGCACGTGGAAATAAGGTTTCAAACATGCCGGCTCTATAAACGTTTTGAGGAGTTTTAAAAACTAAAGAATGTTTCTCGAGATCGCTTTTTGTTAATGGCTGTTTTAATTTTGGTACAACAAATGGCGTATCTTCAACTTTCCAATCAAGTGGATAATGTTCTTCGGGTCCGTTTAAAAAAGTATCATAATAGTATAACCATGGCTTATTTTTGCCGGCTGTGAATTCAATTAAAAATTTCCTGATTAATTCGTCATAATTTCCAGCCCAAAATCTATGGTCTTCAAAAATTTTAAAAAATATGGATTCTAAATGTTCTTTACTAAAATCAAAATCTTCAATTGGAAGTTGAAGGAGTAAGCGTTTTCTCATTTGCTCAATAAACGCATTCATTGATAAATCACCATCTTCAATTCTTAAACCAAGATCATCTAATATATTACTTATTAATTCATCTTTATACTGTATGTTGTTGGATTGAAGAAAATCCGAAGGAACAAACGGGAATTCATTTTGCGTAAGAGCTAAAAATGGTGATTCTTCTCCGGAAGTGAACAATAATTCTGGAGACCTGGTAAGTGCCTCTTTGAATAGCGAAGAACCCCCACGAGAACCTGTAATTATAACAGTTATGTTTTTGACATGTCGAGCAAGATGTGCTTTATCTTCTACATTTCTTGCAGATGATATGGAATTAATTCGGTCTAAATAATCGCTAATCTGCATTTTATTTCCTCATGTAAAGTTTCAATCATACGGTTCGTTATATGATGAGTTGGCTGATCTGAAAAAAGATGTACGGTGTCAAATTTTGAAAGCGTTTTTTCATATTTTTGAAAGTGACGTTCTGTTTCGACACCTTCCTTTGTTCCCCTTTCTGCAAGAATTTTAAATGGAATATCAATAAAAGCGGCCATTTTATGTATGTGGCATTTTGCATAACGCTCAACTTGAGAATTACCATATACAGATTCAGTAAGTCCTCTGTCCCAAAGTATTACTTTTTTGTAATCATTTAATTCGTCCATTCGCTCAACAATATTATGCATCCAATAATTGTATTCATCCCAACGATTGCCATATCCTATGACAATTTGTCCGGCTCCCTTGAACCTTACAGCATCAGGATATTTTTTACAATATTTATTTATTAAAAGAGTTTTTCCGGATTTTGATAAACCTTCAACAAATACTATCATTCAAATAATTCCTTTTCTTTTTCTTTAACATACTCTAAAATTTCGTCTTTAGGAGAATCCGCAATAAGTTTTGATTTTGGATTTATATCTTTCATCATAACATTCCATGTGATATCTTCTTTAAGCTTAAATTTCCTATCAGTTTTCTCATTGATATATTCGGATTCTGATAAGATTTTGCTTGCCATTTCATAATGCATTTCATACACATGCATCGATCCAGCAAAATGATTATACGTTCCAAGCTCTAAATCTGGCATTTTAAGTTTTAACTCATTATACATCATCTGCTGAAATAAACTGAATGTAAACGCATCATTGGTTAAACCATAAACAATATCATTTGATCTCATTGAAACGCCTAAGTGTAATTTATTTTGGCGAATGAAAAATTGAACATATTGTGTACATGGAACGTCTAATGGATTTTTTCCTTTATGATATGGTTGATTAATAACAATCGAGGCTCTTCTACTATCTGGATCATTAATTAGTTCTTCTTTAACCCATTCCCATTGACTACCTTGAAAATGTGGTTGATTAATGGGATTAAAGAAATAAGGACCATAATTAGATTCAACGTGATTATTGTCATCTGATATGCGTTTCCATAGTTGAGCCAATTTTCCTATGTTTTTTACGTTTGAATCAAGTGAACAATACCACAACCATTCAGTCATTGCATATTCCTGATTAAATTTTCTACTTGGATATAGTACTTGTAAATCAGTTGGATCATTAAATCCACATTGAACATATATTTTTTCTTTTTGATTTGAACCTCTACTGCTAACTTCTAGCCCTTCACTATCAAGATCCGCTAAAAGATACCAATACATTTCATTAAGATTTTTAAAACCTTGCATATAACCTCTTTATTTTATATATATTTTATTTTCGTCAAAATCGAATTTTTATTCAAGTTCACACGTATCTCCATCGCAAAATTTTTCAACAATAGCCTCATTACCTTTGACTTTTCTAAAGCTTAATTTTTTTAATTTTAAAAGCATACCTTTATAAGTTTTTTTATCTATTTCTTCATACGGCATTTGACGATAAGCACCAGAATCATGTTTCGGTAAACAACTGATTCCTTTTAAATGATATTGAAAGTAAGTTAATGCTTGAGGTAATTCTACGCCTTCTGTTTTAGGATCAAATGTGACTGTGCAGCTCACCTGATTATCGGCCCAATGTCTTTGCATAAATGCAGCTAAACTGAATTGTTCCCAAATAGATAAGTCATTAACTGTTCTGATACCTTGACCGGCATCGACTGGAACTTCAACAACAACTGTAGTAGATTCTGAACCGAATGCGGGTTCTATTTTATATCCGGCTTTTTCTAGTGGCATAATTAATTCTGAATTGATTCCTAATCGGATCCTTCGTATATAGAATCGACTTTCTGGGTAATGTAATCCAGGTGTTGCTCCCGCGAGGAGTGAAACTGTACCGCTAGGTTTAACAGATGTAGTTTTGATTGAACGTGGTACTGCAAACCAATCAGAATACATTTTGTCCCATTCTTGTATAACGTCATATCCAGAATTTAACCAAGTCTTTAATTCTCCTAAACCGTGATTGGTGATAAATTGAGCAACGCCACTCACTGAACATCCTATTCTTCGATTTCTTAACATTACACGATTTGTTTCAGACCACTGTGTTTTACCAAGAGTGACGGTTTTTGCATACAAATATGCGTATTTTAATGTTCTAGCATAATCATCCAAAGACTCATGATTATTTGGAAAAGTTTCAACAAGACAACATAATTCATAAGACTCTAATGTTTGCTCTAAACAAGGATTACCACCCATAGCACGATGATCTTTATTGTCTCCACCATTTTTCATGCGAGAATATTTTCTCATGTTTTCTAACCATGCGAATCCTGGTTCACCATTATCTATAATTCTTTTTGCTGATTCGGTATAATCCATACCAAGTTCTGCAAATATAGAATTATTTGACGTCCATCCAAATTCTTCTCTCTCAGGATTAACTTTATAATTTTTAAGATCTAGATATTCTTCAGAATCTGGATCTCCAAACACGATCTCAGCAGTTCTTCTTACGTTTCCTGCTACTACACACTTGCCAATAAGGTTCATTATGTTGACGATTGTAGTTATTGTAATTGGATCTCCAGTATTGGTTTCTAAAGTTATCCGGATTTTTTCATGAACTTCTTTTAACGGATCCGGTCCACTTGACTGTCCTCCAAAACCTTTAATTGGAATTCCTGCAGGTCTTATTTTTGTATAATCAAATTCAATTGGAGCAGTTCCATGGAAATAACTTTCTAATAGAATTCTAACAGAATCTACCCACCCCTCACGAGTATCTGGTATTTCATACTGTTGTACATCTCTGTTAGTCGCGATACCTTTTATCATTATCTCGCCGGCACCTTTTGTATCAAAACCGACCCCTACACCTAACATTGACGCATCCATCAAAAAACAAAACGGTTTTGCGTGATCTTCTTTTAGTGTTTTTGTAGATACAAATGCACAATTATTAAGCGCTGCGTAAAGATTCTTTTCTTCTGTTATCGCGGTTCCCATCGCCCATAACCCCCGACCAGGAGGTAAAAACTTCATGTTAAACATTCTGTCATACATTTCTTGAGCAGACGCTTGTGCTTGCCAAGGATTCCAACCAAGTTGATGTTGGTCAATCCAACTTTTTTGCATAGAATATGTGCCTTCTACAACTCGTTGAATAGTTTCCCACCACATTTCATTTTTACCGTCATCTTTTATGCGAGAATAGGTCCGCATATAAACTAACTCTCCTAATCCATTAAATCCGAATGGTGGTTTTTTTCTTTTGTACTTATCTATAAACCCAAGTGACAACGTAAATTTTTCATTCATAATAACTCTCCTTAACTTTTAATCGGGTTCATTAATAACAGTTTCAAATTCATCATAACGTTTTTTAAGTAATTTCCTAACATATTCATTCCCATTTTTCATTTTATTTTGCACTTGAACACCGCTACCGCTGCCGGCTTCATAAACGTCTATTTGGCCATTAGAGGTATTCATTGTTGTTGGAAATGTTAAACCATCGGGACCGAATCTATTCTTAATTATATGTACTCTACCGGTATTTGCGATTTTATCTTCAACTTTTCGAGATAAACTCATTACGAAATCCGCGGTCATTATTTTATTATAAGATTCTGCGATTTTTTCAGCTCCAATTGTTTCTGAATCAATACTTGAACGATTTGATTGCGATGCGGTCCAAATTGGAACATTAAATTCTCCACTTAAACCTCGTAAATCTTCATAAATTGTTCCAAGCTGATGACGGATTTCCCCTTGACCTGAAGTATCATTTAGTAAATCCGCATAATCTAATAGTATTATATCTGGAGAATGGCCTAATAATTCCGCGGTCTTTAGATGTGTAAACACGGTCTGTACAGTTGCGGATTTTGAAGGCCAATATTTAATGAGCAATTCACCTTTAACTTGATCTGTAATCATTTTTTTGACTTTATCTTTTTGCTCTTTAATTTGTGAAGTTTCAAGCTTAGAAAATATCGCCGCATATCTCAAACCAACATACGCTTGATTTAATTCAAGTGTATAATGCATAACATTTTTTCCGGCTCTTAACGCATTCGCACCTAGCGCTTGCAATAACCAGCTTTTACCAACACCAGAAGGTGCAACAACGATTCCTAATTCACCTCCTGCTAAACCGCCATCTGTAATACCATCTACAGCGTCCCAGCCAGTACTTACCGTCAATCTTGAAACATCTTCTAATATAGTATCAAAATCTTTTACATAATTTAAACCTATATCTCTTCGTGTTCCAGCTCGTAATGCATTATCAACTACACGTTTTATTTCATCATATCGTTGCTGATGTAACAGGTCAACTGATTGCATTATTGCGGCTTTAAGTGCTTGATTTTTACAAAATTCTAATGTCTGATCCTTTACAAATGCTAAATCGGTTGCTTCAACGTACTTCATAACTTGACGAAGTTCGTCTATTATTGCCTCTTTTAATATCTCACTTTTAACAGAATTTAATTTTACTTTTAAACTATCAAGTGTTGGGACGTGTTTATACTCATAAAAATATGATTTGATTTCTCGAACAATCCACTGCTTAGCTTCAGTATCAAGTTGTTCAGGTTGAATCATATCATAAATTGTTTGTATAAACTCTTCGTCTACAAGAATACACGTTATAACCTTTGTTTGGAATCCTGTTCCAAATTTTTGTAATGAATCAATTACTGGAGGCATTTGCGATCACTAAGTCTAACGCGTTAAAAGTATCTTGAAGCCATACATCCGGATTTCGAATTGATTGATTAATTTTATCTTCTAAAAACATTGTATGCAACTTATATTTCACTAATCTGCTTGGCTGTGCAGAGACTATTTCCATTATGTTTGATTTTGCATTTCCTGATATATTTACGTCATGTAACTGCATTAGTGTATAATTTCTTTCTAATAGCTCTTTATGCAATGTTAGTCCGGAATTTACAATAAAGTCACTAATATTAGTTATTTTCGTATCTTTCAAAAATGGCACTTTTTTTAGTATTGTTTTTAATCCGTAACCCTTTATACCTGGAATATTATCAGACTTGTCTCCATCGATAATTCTATAATATACTAAATTCTCTGAAAGCATTTCATACTCAGATTCTGTTTTTGCTCTATCAAATAAGATTTTTTTAGTCGGAGACCATACGGTTATTCTGTCATCGACTAATTGTAAAAAATCTTTATCCGAAGACATTATAGTTATCTTAGAATTACTGAGAAGAGACTTTGCTATGTAGCCAATAGTATCGTCTGCTTCGATATTTGGTATTGTTACTGAAGTTAGTGGAAGATTTTGGAGGTATTCGCCTAATCGTTTTATCTGTCTACTTAGACTTTCTTGATCATCTTCATTATCCATTTCCCTAAATCTATGAGGACGTTTTGGCGGTTTTCGTTTATCTTTATAACCTGGATAGATTTTACGTCTTCGTTGACTTCCACCAGGACCATCAAAAGCAATGATGACTCTTGTTGGTCGGATAGTCCGAATTGCTAATCCAACACTTTGTAAGAAGCCAAGCATTCCACCAATATGATCTCCATCCGAGTTGGTCGCAGGGGAAGCAGACCAAGCCCGGATGAAGTTATTCAAACCATCAACAAGTAAAACATGATCATCTAATGTAGATGTGACGTTAACTGTCGAATTGATTTGTTTTAAAATGTCGGCATATCGCTTACGCATCTTCGTTGATCACTTCATCTGTGAATTCAACGTCATCTATTCCTCGTTGTTCTTGATATTCGAGGATAGATTCACTGCATATTAGCTCGTAAAGATATTGTTTAAATTCAGAATCATCATTTAGCATTTCGACAAAATCTTTAGACATGAATTTTTTAAGTTCACCTTTATAGTCAATTGTCCACCATGCTCCACTACTTTTAGCGTAGCCTAATCCTTTTAAAACTTGTAACCATCCACCTTCATCATCAATGCCACGATCGAAATACATGTCATAATCCGCAGTTCTCATTGGAGGTCCAATTCTATTTTTAATAATTTGAGCTCTACATTTAACACCGATAACATTTTTTTCTTTATCTTTTATCTGGCCCATATTTTTAAGTCTGATACGCGTTGACGAATGAAATGGTAAAGCAAGTCCACCACTTGTAGTATATGGATCACCGAACATAACACCTAATTTTTGTCTTAATTGATTTGTAAAAACTAAAGTAATTTTGTGTCGTCCAATTAGCTGTGTAAGTTTTCGTAGAGCTTTTGAAACAATAAGAGCTTTGGTTGTTGCCCAACCGTCTTTACCGTAATCTGATTCCATTTCGACATCAGTTGATGCTGCAGCTAAACTATCTACAAGAATTGTAACCTGTTTGTCTTTATCAGACTCTCTAACTTTTAAAATAATATCTTCTATTGCTTGAAAAATTTGTTCTACTGTTTCAATATGAAGATAAAGTAAATTTGGAATATCACATCCAATGGCTTCTAAAAATTGTCGACTTACAGATGTTTCAGTATCAATATAAACGGCAACACCATCGTTCTTTTGTGTTTCAGCAAGTATGTGTGCACCTAATAAAGATTTACCTGTTGAAGATAAACCGTTAATTTCTGTAATTCTTCCTACGGCTATTCCACCATCCGCTTGATTAGATATTGCTAAATCTAGCATTGATGAACCGGTTGAGATAAAGTCTGTTACATCTGTAGGTGTTTGGTGTTTTCCATCTAAGAAATACGCAACTTTTTGACCTTTAAATTTACTATTCAATGAAGCCGCTAAATCAACCGCCAATGAATCTTTGTTCTTTTTAGGCATATTATTCCCCTTTGTAGTTCGGAGCCCTAATTAGGGCTCCGAATCGTTTATTTGTTTCTAGTTGTTGAATAGATCGTCAAAAGCACTCGATACATCTTCAGTTTTACCAGCTTTAACTGGAGTCTTTACTGCATCAGTATTTAAGTCACTATCACTGAGCTCTGATTCTTGATTTAGAAATCCACTTAGGACTTCTTTTAAATCATCATAAGATTGCTCTTGGTAAATCTCAGTAATTTGTTTTTGAGTGTCTTTGATTGTCTTCATAACCTCAGGATCTTCCGTTACCGGAGTTTGATTTGGTTTTGCACGAACAGCCGTCATTGGAAATGACTTACCAGTTTCTTCTTTAGTTTTAAACTCAACTACAATATCGCGACCACTTACTGGATCAGTAATATCACCATAATCTGGATCTGCAATGATAGAAAGAAGCTCTTGATAAACTGTTTTACCAAAACCCCAAAACTTTACACCTTCGGATTCTTCACCGCGGACTATAACAGGTGCGAAAGTACGCATTTTAGCCTCGATTTTTCTTCCTAATTTGTAATCGTCTTTATTTCCAGATGTTTTCAACTTAACTGCAAATTCTTCAATTGGATCTGGACGGCCAAATGATGCAGGTGACAAGTATGATCTTTCACCGATATCATAATGGAAATATAATTCAATAAATGGCGAATCCGGATTGTGCTTATAAGGTACTATACGCACTTGAGATTTTCCTGGTGAAGGTTTCCACAGTGAAGAGGTTCTTGTATTAACTTGTTGAAGTTGATTAAGGCGAGCCTTAATGGCGGTAATATCCATAACATTTACTCCTATTTTTATTTGTCATTGTTTATTTACATTAATATATATACAGTTACATTGTCAAAATCTGAATTATTTGGTAGGATGTAGGATTTGCGATTACACTACAACTTCTAGCTTAGATTTTTCTACCTTGTTCCCTTTCCCCGACGGTTAAGTCGATTCTCCTCATAAGTGTTACCTTACATTTGAGCGAGCACAACCTCTGTTAGGAGCCTTATCCCTCTAAGTTTGGATTATTCAGCCAGCTTGGTGGGATTTCGGTATTACCCTTACCCACAACAAGGTCAAAGAATCGCTGTTCTTTAAGTTTTTCTAGAAGTACATTAGCCCTCAATACTGTCGTAAGATATTGTGCATTTTGCCCGAATACCGATCCACTATAGATCTGAAGGTAGATTGCCTTATGAGCTTCTTCATCCACTCATTGTTCGGCCAATCCCATACAGAGTTAATTACTCCTCTGTACTTTCCAAAAAATTCAAATTTTCAAAAAACTATTACATTTGTAAGTGTAATAAAATATATATAATATTAAAAGGCGAAAAGCAGGTTTTTTATAACTTTATTTTTATTTCATCTTGATGTGGAAATCTTCCTGTGGCAATTTTACTAAATAGCAATATTTCATCGCTAGATGAGTTTATTTGTTTAATTTCGAATACTCCGCCCTTTGATTGTATCATATCAAAATCATCAATATTCGGATATTTAATTCCAAGTTCGTCCCTCAACCTGAAGGCTCGTGGCTCGTAATTTCATTGCATACAATATTCGATTGAAATTTCCATGGGAGGTCCTAGACGTTTACAATTTTATATAATTTTGTTTTTACAACGTTAAGACCTTTATCGTTCGTAAGAAGTAAACTGTTTTGATACATTGACCAGTCTAAAGAAAAAGACTTATCTAATACTCCATCATTATTCTCACGAATTGCTTCATTTAAAGCATTTATAGTATATAAAGTATTAGTTTCTTTTTTCCGGTGGATCGCCATTGTTTTATTGTTTTGAACAAAGTCATCCAATTTTTCTACATTATAAGTACAAATTATTTGCTGAGGATCGTCTAGATTTTCAAACGCATATATTTTATTAAATACAACGTTTGCAGCTAAAGATATTAGGTCAACAGTTGTGTCAAATTCGTGTTTTACGCAAAAAGTGCATAGTAATTGTGTTTTCATTATAATAATCCTTCTAATCGTGTGTCAATATTTTCTGGAAGGTTTCTAAAATATTTTACTTCATCGTGTTCTAAACTTTTATTTGGTATTATTGATAGTTTTAAAGTGCATTCATAGATAAAAAACTTACCTCCTCTAGAATTTTTTGCAATTTTAACTTCCTCGACCGGTGTGTTTAAATGGCTTCCATTTACTTTAACTAATATTGAAGCTTCTTCAAGCGTCTCACGGCATGCCGCATGTATCGGTGTTTCACCTGGGTCAACTTTACCCTTTGGAATTCCCCATTGATAATCACTATTTCTTTCTTTACATAAAATAATGCCGGCATCTGAACGTACTATTATACCGGCGGTATCCACAATCTTATCTTCCATTAATATGCCTTTTAGTTTAATCATCTGCAGCGCTTGTGTAAATTACCGGCATAAACAGCGTTAGGTCGCATTATAAAATTTCCGTTTTTATCTTTTTTCATTTTAAAGCCTGGATTAGCAGAAAATTGCATATCATTTAAACACTCAATTCCATCACTAAGTTCAATTTCACCAGTTCTAGTATTTGCGTTTGCGTTATGATAATCTTGGAAATCTAAATCGTTATTGTGAATTGCTTGAGCTAGTAACCCGCCCCGAGCGTATTGGTGAAGACCGTCGATCAAATTCTTCTTATTATCGTCCGATAGGCACTCACCTTTAGCGTTTTTTGTTGGACAATCTGGTGGTAATGTACCTTTTGCTTGCCAATCCGCAACGCTATCAGTTGCCCATTCTTCCGGTGATCTACCATCTTTAAATTTTAAATCGTTATCATCAACTAAATCATTTTCTCTGGCCCATTTTTCAACTTCATCTAATTTCTTTTTTGCTGTCGCTATTCTTGTTGGAGATAACTCTTCACCCTTCTTTGTAGTTGCAATGCCATGATTGTGGTGGTCTAAAATTGCTGTTAGCATGTTTTTTGTTTCAGGAAGCTTAAACGTTGTCATTCCTAATTTTGCTTCAAACCCTGATGCAGCGCCGCCATCTTTTTTAACACTTAATCCACCAGCAGTTGTCATAAATACTACAACTGGTCCACCAGCTGCTAATTTTTGTAAATATTCCGGATCTGTAGGATCTAGATCTTCTTCAGCTAATTGTATTAAATCTGCAACCTTAAAAGTTTCTCCTGCTGGCGCTACAGTTGGTATACCCTTTTTATTCATTGCGCATAATACTAATGCTTCAGCAACATCAGGAGCTCCTTTTTTAATAGATGAAATTTCACCCATACGTTTTAAAATAGCCATGGCTTCACGTTCATATTCTTCTGCGTCTTCAATATCACCTAATTTTCTGATCCTATCAAGTACTTTCCGTTCAGCTTCAGTAGGGTCATCTATCATTTTTTCTAATGCATCCGCTACTATGCCTGGACCTTCTGAAGCAACTCTATTTCTTCCTTCTGGTGTAGATACATCCGCGCCTGGGACGAGTTCAACTGTTTCCATTACTGCAGGATCTGCAGATGCGTACTTATCAATTAAATTATTGTATCGTTTTATTCCAGCAAGGATTTTTTGCGCTTCACGTGCAGCGTCTTCGGGAGATTTCCCTTGATCAATCATTTCAACAACTTCTTTAATGAGTACATCAGCATCAGGCTCAAGCTGCCTTCGCATAACCTTACCTGCAACTGTTACAGAAATAACCCTACCGTCTTTATCTTTTTCAGTTGTTATTGTATGTGATTTTGTTTTTCCACCCGATATTTTACCTAATGTAGCATCTTTTGTTTTCAATTTCGCTGGTACTGATTCAGCTGTTGTAACAGGATCTGCAGTTTGGATTCCATTTTCAACCATTTGAGCCAATACTCTTTTTGCTGCCGCACTGCCTCCCAATTCTACTTTAACCCTTGCTCCTTGTCTAAAATCACCTGGCGTTTGATTTGGCAAATAAAGGGCAGCTTCACTATCGCTGTCTTTTACGGCTGCATATTTATTTATCATTGCTAGTTCTTCTTCAGTGAGCTCTTCACCATTGACGAGTTTATCAAATGCAGTTTGAAACTCTTCTTGATCTGTATCGTTTTCCCATGCTACCTGGTCAAGTGTTCCACTCGTTTCAGTTTTAACAACTTCTTTTTTAGCTTCTGTTTCTCTTTCTAATTTTTCGGCTTTTTTCTTATCTTTTTCAACTTGTTTTGGATCAACGTCAGGTTTACCCTCGTCTCCCATTTCTGGAAAATCCTGTGGGCTTAAAGCTTGTGATGTAGCCTTCACCTTCTTCTCCTTTCCTGAAGAACTATATTTTCCATCTTTACCTTTAGTGAACCGTTGAGCATCAGAAGGGATACCATCTTTTTCTTGGTCCCAATCATCTGGGAGAGCTTTTGTCAATACATAACCAGAACCGCCAATATTTGTATAATCATCATCATTTTGAGAAATTTCAATAAATAACGCTTTTTGAATTATATCTTCCGAAAATTCTTTACGTAATTCTTCAACAACTATGAATAAATCTAAATCGTTTGATAGATCTATCATTCCATTTTTTGTACGATAAGATGCTCTAGTTAGTGCATCAGCTATCATAGTTTTATATTTTTTTGGTATCATTATAACCTCCCGGTAATGTCATTCATATCATGATACGTTTGACCGGCTTTTGCTTTGATAGGGTAGCCGCCGGATTCTAATAGTGCTTTTAATTCTTTCAATGTATTTAGTCCCTCATTAATATCAAAATCAAACAAAAAACTATCATAAGTATATAATGTCATTTTAGTTCTCTTAGTCTTAAGAAATTTGTTGACAGATTTTATCACATTTAAGTTTCTTTCAGTTTCAAAAGATTGAATAAAATAATTTAATAGTTTGCTCCTATTAAGATCTTCAACATTCTTTAAACAAAATTCTTTTCCATAAATATGAGATTTTAGACATTTATCAGATGTAAAAGAATCGAGCAGTACTTGAGACAGCCTATCTACACCGTAAAAAAAGGGGTTTCTTTCAGCTGTTGTTTGTATTTGACCGTATAACATTTGAAATGATAATTTCTTTGCTTCTTTATATTCACAATGATAAACTTCATCTGCAAAATATTGATGTACTGACTTATGCTTGGGAAAATCCCAATCTAATATGTCTGCTAAAAGTCTTAAATGGTATGCGTCATAGTCCATTTCAATCAGCATGCCGTTTTTATGTCGAGAAATAAATGCGGTCCTAGTACCATCAGATTTATTAAGTGCACCAAAATTAATATTATTAAATGTATTTGAAGGTCTTCCGGTTACAGTATGTATATTGTAATTACTAAATGCATATCCGTTTTTAAAAGTAGTATGATAGGATCCTGGAGTAATTCTTAAACCGTTTGATTCCACGATCGCCAATTGAATTAATGCATCGTTATATTTTAAAAACGGCTTAGAAACGCCTAATGAATTACAGTGAAATAAAACGTTTGCAAGCTTGTTACGCGAATACTCTAAAACCTTAAATAGTGGAACTATTTTATTTGACTCTCTATTTACCGGTGCATTAGAATAAATATGAGAGAATACTTTTGGTAATTCTATTTCTTTAAATTGTTTATCGTTTATCCAGCAATTTAATTTGACATCATATATGTTTTTAAATTTTGTGAGATGGTAAAACTGTTTAATGTCTTCAACATAAAAACGTTTTGCACATGATAATAGCGTAAAATCTAAATTATTTGACATTGATTCACTATGGTCAAATACTATATCATAAATTTTAGTTTCACAAGATATTGAAAAAATAATAGGAATAGATTCGGCCGGATGTGTTCTAAAATCATCTCTTATCGCAACTGCATACACCTCTTTGCCAGCAATATGTCGTAACATGTCATCATACATTGATTGAGATTCTATAACCATTTTTAATATATATGAATTTTTTCGAGAAAAATCTGACTTATTTTATTTCTTTTTAGATTTTCGTCTTCTCTTGCGTTTCTTTTTAAACGTTCTAGATTGTTCTTTTGTAGGGGATGTTAAATTTTGTAAAACCTCATCAGTAGCTGAATTAGCGTAAAGATGGTTCTTTTTAATCAAATTTGCAGGATCTTTTTCGCGTCTGATTTTTGTCTTATGCAATTGAAGAACCGGAATTACTTCAGATATACCAGGTATTATTGCTTCCGCTTTTTGTAATTCATTAAAATTATGTAATTCAGCTTGACTTGCAGCCCCTGATATTTGCCATTCCAATTTTACAAATCGATAACTAGCTGTCTTTGTTTTAGAGATAGTTTCATATATTTCCGCGCCAGGGATTAGCTTGCTTTGTGTAAAAACCCTTGATATAAATTTCTGTCCAAACGGTAATTTTTTCACCGTTGGATAAATTTTCTTTGGGTAAATATCTCTTAATCGATTAGTTATCCTTTGATATACTTCAAAAGGTTTTTTGCGCATAGCGACAATCTGTTCTTTTGTTTGTTCTAATTCATATGTTACTATTTTATTAGTTGAATAATGGACAAAATATGATGTTTCGGGTAATACCCATAAATCACTATCTATATAGTGAAATTCATGATCACCCGTTAAAAAGGGCCCGTCTGTTCGTTCTATTGCCATTATTCTAAATCAATCATCTTTTGGAAATTCTTTTTAAATGCAGCATCAATTTTGTTTTTATTCTCTGCATAGAATTCGCGCTTTGTTATTTCACCTGATGATTCTCCAGATTTTGGATCATTATTTTTTATCATATACATTTGAGCATCTATTTTTGTCTCCCAACCGCCATCAGTTATTTCATGGTTTACACCCATTATAACAAAACCTGTTTTAGGAAGTTGCCCTGGTGTGGGTACTTGACCGTATCTTTCCGGTAAATACGCAAGTCTAAATACATTTCCTGGATAAATTCCACCGCAGCCCTCCAATGTCATATCAACGCTTAACGGCATTAATATATCTGATGAAGAAGCTTTAACCATTGTCATTGGACTATCTTCATGGTACCATTGTAATGTTCGTATAAAATGAGCTCTCATTTTTCCATCAAGTCCATAGGGTTTTCTGTATTCGAGTAAAATGGTTTGATCTTGACTTGAACCTTTTACTGTAGGTAATGCATTGCCACTTACTTTTACTTTATCTCCACTGGCAGTTGTTATTTCTGATTCTTGTGAAGCTAATTGTTCATGCATCTTTTTTTCTGCCATTTCTGCAAAGTTGGCTTTTGACGTTGGATTAGCGCGTATCAATAATGGATTTATATTGTGATTCCACTTTGTAGTTGCCGAATCTAATCCAGATATATTTAAATTTCCCGGAGAAGAAGTGGTAACGGAAGAATTTCCATAAGTAGAATCGTCTTCAGAAATAACGCCAGAAGCTAACGTATCTTTATCTGTTTGGTTAAATGATGAAAAAAAGTTTGCATAAGCTTCAGCTTCTACTTCTGCATCACTTTTACTTCCAGGCGGTTTACTAATTATTGTTTTTATTGCGTCAGTAGTTTCACTATCCGGATTCCCTCTATTTATTCCCATCATTGCGGACATTTTACTCGATATTTCTGTTTTAACAGTAACGTCTTTTATTATCGAATTAAAACCGTAATTTTCAAAAATGTAAGCTTTTTTAGGGTCGTCATCAAATGATGGAAGTGGATCGCTACTAGAATCCGTTGCCGGTTTCGTTATTCGTGGTGGGTCATTTTTATCATATATGAATTGAGTAACTAAAGTATTTGTTAAATTGTCTTGTGAATATGTTTCCCAATCCCAAATTTTTATTCCGGAATTTAATGCTCTACAAACATTTAACATTGCACTATTAATACTTTGAGCGCCGGCGGTGAAATTATTTTGGATGAGTTTTAAGTTTACATACATATTTCTAAGATATCCGACATCTTTTGCATCATTACCAAATGGTTCACAATTTGAATTAATTTTTTTTGCTAATTTTTCGTATAAAGACGCTATGGGCGGTCCGTTTTTTCCGTTTTCATCTTTTGGTATAGTTTGCTGAAACCACTCTTCATTAGTTTGGCCTGGGAGTATGAACAATGATGGATCATATGTCCAAAGTTCTGGTGAATTGTATATTGGTATTGCGTGTGTTGGACCGTTTAATTTTTCTGGCATTATAGATCTAAATTCAATGTCACGTGGACCATCTTTTGATCTAGTTCTACAATAATACGATACGACATTATCTTCAAACCAACCCCATTTGACCCATATATTAGATGAAAAATCTGCTGCGCGTTTAGTCGAATCTTCGTTTTCACTACTGAACAGTTCAACATAACCTCCAGGAATGGTAGTATTAGTTGGGTGTATTATTGCTGCAATATTTTTATCGTTAGAAAGAAATGCTCCAGGTAATTCATAAGTACTGTCTCCTTCATACTCTTCTGTACCCGCAGTTAATTCTCCAGACTGAACTCTAGATAATAGATCAAGTCTTTCCGCAATAATGTGTCCGAAATATTTATCCATTATTTCAACGTCAAGACTTGCAATACGTTCTACAATATTTAATTTGGGACCGGACATAGTCTCTTGTACTTTAGATGGATCAAGTCGCATTGGATTTCCTTCATGATCTCTAACGGCTCCGGATAAATCGTTTGCAAAATCCAGCATAAAATCGTCAAAACTTTTTACGTCCATCGAAACTTCTTGACGTAGTGCTTTATCTTTTACTTTAGGTAAATCTTGTTGAAATATGCTAGTTCCTTGGGCCATTACTTCTGTAGTACAATTGAAGCCGCCATCTTCTCTTTGTTCCCAATCGAATTTTGATATAACTCCAACTAGTCCGGACCAATCGCCATAATAATCAGTAAACATTTTTTGCCACATTGAAGGGCCATTAGAAACTTTTTTACCGTCAATCTCTTTTTCTTCCTTTTTAAATAGAGAAGGATCGACTTGTGTTCGCGAACCTTCAGTTTTAACTAATGAAGGAATATTGTCTAATCCTTTAACGCTCCTAACCCAACCCCAATCTAATATCACATACCTGCCTAAAGACAAAAAAGTTTCATGATATTTTTCTAAATCGCTAAGTCCAAATACTGTCCAATTAATCGTGGCTTTCCTTACGGCTCCTCCTGTCTTAATAAAATCAACAGATACTTGTGTTATTCCAGGTGTTGGTCTTCCGAACTCATAACCCGCAGATTGAGAATTTGTTGCATCATCTAGATTATAAAACGCTTGTTCAGAGCCTTTAACATTATCTTGTAAAGAAGTAAATGCATCTACCGCAGAAGATCCAAATTCAGCTTTAGTTACACCAGAAGATTCAATAGTCGTATTAAACATACCATATAGGATATGAGTATTTTGTGTACCTGGAGCGATTAAGCGTACGAATGGTGATTTTGCAATTTGGGCCTCTTTACTTAATGTAAATTCAGCGGCTTGTAACTCTGGATCTGAAACAGAAGATAATTGATCATTTATGATGGGCGTCTCACCATAAGTACTCATTGCGTTTATTCGTGCATTTAATCCGATCTGAATATTGCGATCTATATTTTTTCTGAATATTCCCAATGAATTACTCCATGTTTATAGATTTAAAAGATCGGATTACTTCTCCAATATCGGTAGGTATTCTAAGTTGAGTTGCAGCTCGTAACCCTATATCAGATGGATCTAATCTATTTGCTCTACTTATGATCCACCACAGTCCGACATCTTTATAGTATTTATGTGCTAATAAATCTAAACGTTCACCAGGTCTAACAGTATGAAAAATATCTGTATCTTTTTCAGGTATGTCCGGGTAAAAAGACGGCTTAAAATACCTAGATTGGGTTTTTTCATCTCTTTTTATTCTTGCATTATTATATCTATTAAACATTGTCTATGTTACCTTCGTCGCTGAGGCGAATATCTTTTGCATATTTGAATCATTACTTCTATCAACTTCGTCGGATCCAAATGCTACACCAGTTTTACTATAATGCTCACCGTCAAGCCAATTTAATTCATAGTGTTTTCCGGTTGAAACTGGGATGTATCCGCCAATATATTTGAAAGTAACGGCAACATTGATCAGTTTCGTAAATCTTAATCCTTTTTGAATTTCCCAAGGACTGTCTTCAGGAAATGTAACACTAATATCACTTAAGAAGCCTAATTGACGTTTACAGATATCTCCAAGTGTTAATTTACATAATGGTCCAGACATTCTATAATATTGATCTAAATTTGGATATGCTAACCCTGAAAGATAATTTACTTTTTCTAGCAAAACAGGAAATTCTTGTTTTGTTTTAGGATAAACTTTAAAGTCAAAACTTATTTCTCTATCGACTCCTTTATATACATGACTCTTTACTGGTCTGCCGATAAAACTCTGTTCTTCCCAATCTGGGGTATGTTTATCTTCTATAGCACCAAGGATAGCCCTAAATACTATATCCTTTTCATTGTAAACATCTTGAAATACTAATGGCACAAAATCTAAGTCTTCATATGTTCCAACGCTATGATCATCCTCAGAATTCCGGTAAGCAACCATATTAACTTTATCAATGTGATCTGTTTTATACTTGTTATCACCATCACCACTTAATTTGACTAACCCAAGTGCATCATCGTATACAGAGGTTGTCTGTGTACTGGCCGGATCTATTTTAACAAAACCATTTTTTCCAATGTTATAAACTTTTTTAGCTCCTTCATTTCTAGCAAATTTAGGTTCTGTACTGGTCATATCTAGTTGTTTATTCTCGTTTAATTTAACTAGTCCAGCTACTTCAGTTGGAAGTTCTTCAACCGCCGCGAATTCACTTGGGCTCATTAATATTTCACCATATTTTCTATTTTTTTCTTTTCCAAGTTTGTCATATGGTAATGCATGACCCTTTTCTGTTAATTTTTTACGTCCAACGATTGGAATTTTACCTGCTGAATCATCATCTGTAAAGCCAAGTGGCGATGTGATATCATTTTCAATTTTATCAACAAGTTTACTTTTCATAGGTTTCGTATGGTCTAAGCTTCCAGTTGCAATAAAACCTTTAAGAACCTCATGTTTTGCGAATTCACTTGTATCATATCTTGATGATAATTCTGTATCGCCGTCTACGTCATATCGTAAATTTGTTGTGGAGTGTTTTGAATAAAATAAAAATGGATTATCTCCTCCAGCTATTGTTGCTTTATCGCCTTGATATGTTCTAGGTTTTTCGGCTTGTGAAACATATTTTTGAGAATCTGTATATGCTTTACCTTGTGCTGTTCCACCTTGAGGATGTTGTGGTAATACCGATGAATTTGGAAACATGCTTTTATGTGCAGATTTATCAAATAATGTTTTATATTCATCACCAAGTATTTGACTGCCATCTAGTATTAATTTTTTATATAAGGTTACTAATAAAGGTTTATTTTTTAAGTCTGCGTCTTCAAGCTTTGACGGATCAGTTCCAGATGCATCAAGAAAAGTCTGTGAAATAAACGGTGAATCATCTCTGTTTAATACAATGGTTGCTAAAGATGGAACGGATTTGCTTGTATCACTTGAAGCTTTATCATTTGAAGAATCAAAATATTTTGTGCTAGTTTGAGACAAGTAATCTTTGCCGGCACCCTTCATATTAACTTGATTCCTTGTAGGAATTATAGGATATTTTTCATCAAATGAACTAAGAATCCAGTTCATAACGAAACTTGCACCAGCAGCTGCGAAATTTGATGCACCTTGCAATGCGTCTTTTGAAAAACCTAAATGACCGGCTTTAAACTGGTAAGCTTCCACATGTGGGTCGTCTACTGTATCGGGTCCAAGAATGAACTTATCATACAGATACATCATTTTTGGCATTTCATCGCGATCAAAGTCACTTTGACCATCCCATTCATCAGGTTCTACTAAAGCTGCTTCACCTGTAACTCCACTTTCATCATACCCGTAAATAGTTGTATGCTTAGTATATTGAGGTTTACCTAAAATATTACCTAACGTTATCCCGCGGATGCCTAAATAAAAGCCGGCTGATAAACCAAATAGTGTATCAACAGACGTAAACGGGTTACCTAATACGGAATCTCCACCTGATGGATTATCGAGTGCGAGCGAAGATAATTTTCCAGTGAATCTGCCATAAAAACTATTTGTTGTTATAATATCTGTATAGTTTTCCGTTACAGATTGGGCCCATTGCGGTGTTTTAGGATATACTGTAAACCCTGGGAATGTCGCATCTCCACCAAGTTTAATTGGAGTTGAATCAAGTTCACCTGTTCCAAAATCTCTAAGTCCAATTGGAACCTGTCTCCACCCTTTTTGTGCACTATTAACATCTGGTGCAGCCCATGAACGCATTGTTGCAGATTCTATTTTATCACCAAGTGTTTTTATAACTAGACTTTTTGTTTTTAAATCATCTAAATCATCAAATACAATAGAACCATGTAAACCTGTTATTGAATATTCTCCGGCACTGTTTGATATAGTAAAGATTTGTGGGTTCGCACTATCAATTTGATCAACAACTTGACTATATCCAGCCAATGAATCCACATATTGTAACGGATCCGCTTCAAATGAATCTAATAGTGTTTCTATTTTTGTTTTATCACCTGTAACAGTGTAGGGACCAACGTTATATGTTTGTCCCGTATCAGGTTTAAAACCGATTACGTCATCTAATGTAGTAGCGTTATTTTTACTTGTTAATGGATTACCTTCTAAAAATTTCGCCTCAATTAAATCCCGAATACCGGTGACCGTATATGTACCTGCTTGAAAAGTTTGGGCTGATGGAGGATCAGATTGTATGTCATAGGCGGATACATCCTGAGTTGTTTTCAGACCTTCCATATATTGCTCTTCAATTTTGTCTCTTTGTCCAGTGACGATAGTACCTGAATGGATGTCATCAAATGTTTGTGGCTCTTTCGCAGACGTATCATGGTATGTCCAACTTTTAATTTTACTTGCGTTGAAATCCTTTAATGCCATTACGTTGTACTCCCTATTGAAATATTAGAAACGCCTTTTGAGGTATTTTTAGTATGTCCTTTAATTTGCTGTAATTCAGTTTTTAAACTCATTATTGCTGCAACTAAAGGTTCAAGGTCTACTTCACCGTATTGTCCTTGTTCTAAACCTCCTTGTAGTTTATTATTTGGAACAACATGGGATCCAGCAGAGAGATTAACCAATTCAGGACCTGCTTCACCTACAAGATACGTACCTGACTTAGTAATTGGGCCACCTTTTTCTTTTTGTTTTTCTTTTCCAAAGACAAATTCCTTCCCGAACTTCCATGCATCAGTTGCTGCGCCCACTAAACCGCCATTTTCAACAAATGCCGCATGAAGAGCTCCAGCTTTACTTAATGCTCCAGAAATTAGTCCAGGTAAAGCATTTGCAACTTCCTGAACTTTTGTTTTTACGCTTTGAAATTTCGTAACTAAAGCTTCGTGTGTAGCTGAACTTAATTCAGCCATTTTACTTTTTGCAGTGTTGATAGCCGATGAGAATTTTTGTTTAACGTTTTCTTTGAATTCGTTAGCTTTGTTCTTTGCAGCCATTAAACCTGAACCGACTTTCTCACCTATAGAATTTGCCACGCTAACAAATTTGTCCTTTGCAGTCTTTAAACCTGAACCGACTTTCTCACCTATAGAATTTGCCACGTTAACAAAAGTATCTCGTGCTTTTGATAAACCTTCTTTGATTGCTGGCATATTATCTTTAAGTCCAGCAATTGCTTTTTGAGCTAATCCAATTGGTGTTGCAGTTTTAAGAATTTTCAATCCAAATCCACCAATCTTTTTACCCATATCAACTACTTTAGGTCCAAACTCTCCTAATATTTCTTTACCTTTTTCAAATCCTTTTTTACCTAAATCATATATTCCGCCGTAGTATGCTTTAATTCCTTTTACACCTGCTATGAATCCTTTTTTCGTTAGAGCACCTAAATTTTTACCAAATTTTTTGATACTCTTCCAATTCTTACCCATATATCCGCCAAGTTTTCTACCGACAAAACCTCCTATTGCAGCACCGATTGGACCGCCTAATACTGCACCAATCGCAAGTCCAGCAGCGCCACCAACACCTGCACCTCGGGCTTCATTTCTTTCAGCTTCAGGAACACCTTTGTCAAAGAAACCTTTTTTCAAATTACCAAACGCTTTAAATCCTTCAATAGCTGCTCCTGCAATTCCTACAGCTTTACCTAAACCAGAGCCTGCAGCACCTCGAATCATACCTCTAGCGCGCGCAAATTTTCCTCCGCCGCTCATTCTTGCGAGTCTAGCTCCTGCTTTTCCTCTACTTAACATGTTCGTAACTGCTCGTCCTATTCCTTTTCCCATTCTACCGGTGAGTTTACCGAGTAATTGGCCAGCACCAAGAGCTATAATTGCAGAAAGTATATTACCTAATAAATCCAAATGCTCTTCTGCTTTACCACTCATAATATAACCTTGTTTGACAAGATCCATTTGCGTTTTTAATTGTTTCGCCGGGACATCGCTACCTGTATCTAAATCTGCTTTGCCACGTTTAGAAACCATTGACGCTAAATCCTCAACGCCGACACCGATTGAATCTGCAAGTGCCTGTCTCTGTATTGCGTTCATTTTATTAAATTCTGCTTCAGAACCTAATTGATTCACAATTTCGCCAACGGCACCTTCAATATCATTATTTAGAGCTAATTGTCTAGCTCTATCATAATTTAATTCTTTCCCGATTAATACAGATGCTTCAAATTCTGATGCAATAGATTCTTCAAGATCGAGTAACTTATCACCGATAGCAGCAGATTTTGAAAGTTCAATGCCAAGTCTTGCGGCTTGAACTGCTGCTTTAGCTAAGCTCTCTGCACTTCCATCCGTAAATTTTGCCATTGATTCTGCATTGTTCGCTAAATCTTCTAAGACCTTTTTAGGTGCAACTTTATTCATTTCAGCTAAAGATGCTACTGATCCTAACATTGCTGAAGCGCCTTCTCTTGATAGGTCTGTTGTTATTGCTAAATTTTCTGCTAGTTGAGCAACTTGTTCTGGCTCCATTCCAGTCTGAAAAGCTATTGCTGCATCGCTAACTGCGATAGCGGCATTCTTTGCTAAATCTAGATTACCTGAGACTAAAGCTGCGTTTGCTGCCGCAGATGACATTTCTTCACTGAAACCAGCTGCTGCTGCAAGTGGAGCGGCAAATGCTAGATTTTTTGCCATTGCCGCAGAAGATGCAACACCTACACCTAATTGAGTATTAATCGCCTTCGTGTTTACAATGCCTTGTTTTAATACTGCAATAAGTGCAGTTACACCGGCCAACAATAGGCCCTGAACTGACATTAAATTATGGAAGCCTTGTTTCATTTTTTCAACCATATTTAGGCCTTCTGTTTTAGCATCGTTTATTTTGTCTTGTAACTTTGCTTCTCGTTTTAAAATAGCAAGCTTATCTTTTTGAACTTCTACAATTTTTTCAGCAGTAGCTTGATCTTCCTTATCTAATTGGAGTATTTGATCTTTAGTTAAAATTTCTGCTTCTAATAGTGCAAGATTTGCAGCGGTAAGTTGTGATTTATCATTTTGAGCTGAATTCAATTTGTCTTCAACGTCCTTCAGAACTCGCATTGATTTTAAATTAGCTTTATCACCATTCTGATAATATTTTTGTGCGGCTGCACCGGCAGATGCCCAGGTTTTTTTGGCTTTTCCAGTTAGTTTACCAAACTCACCGCCTTGATCGGCAATTGCTTTGGCTCCGGCCATAACTTCATTATAAAAGGTATTTGCGTATTTTCTAGCTACGAAGTATTCTTTTCTAGCCTCTTTAGAGGTTTGTATAGATTGATCCCACGCAGCTTTTGCTGCTTTAGCAGCAGCTATTTTAGCTTTTTCCCCACTTTCAGCAGCTTTCTCAGCTTTTTTCCATGCTTTTTCAGATTCGCCAGCGGCCTTTATTGATTCCCGCCACACCTTACTAGTGCTTTGTTGTTTAGGCGGTTTGTTAGGACCTTTACCTTTTTTAGCAGCAGGCATTGGTTATGTTACTTCGCTTGTTTTAAGACCTTCGCAATTACTTTTTGTTGCTCAGGGCTCATTTGTGATATACGTTTTGAAGCTTGTTTTTCGATCTTATCTATTTTATCAGATAGATCATTAAACATTTGTTTCATAACAGGATCATCGTTTAAATTAGATTTTTTGCGCTTTAATGCGGATACAGTTAAATACACTGCTGCATTTTTTGCAAGATCGCTTATGAATGATTCGTCAATTTTATCTTTCTTAGACATTGTAAACTCCCATTTGTTAGACGGATTAGTACAAGAATAAATATGAAAAGATGTTAATATTTCCTACTTTGATGCCTTGTTGACACGTTCATTTTCTGTTTTCTTCTGTTTAACCAGTTGATCCATATAGAACCTTCTAAGATGTAGCGGCATATCGTATGCTTCGCTGAATGAAATTGATCCTTCGCTAAAATAACTTAGCTGGAAAATCATTTCATGTATTTTAGGTCTATATTCCGGGGTTACCGGGAGGGCCAAAAGAAATTTACTGAGATCGGTAAATCAACAGTAACTTCTGCACCACATGAAGGACACGCATAACCAGTATCGAATTCAACATCCGGCTGATACTCGATATAATGTTCTCTAAATTCTCTAGAATCCATTGCGAATAACTCATTTTGAATAAAATTATTAATATAAGTAGGATCTTTTTCACCATCTACGCTAATAATTTGGTATCTAAGACGAGTTGTTACTTCGGGTTGAACTTTTCCAACATGTTTAGAAACTCTTTCAAGTTCTTTCTGAATACCTGTTTCATCTTTTTGTGTAAGATATTTGTATTCTAGGGTTCGTTTTGAATTAGGAAGTTCAAACGTAAAAGAATTACCATTTTGATAATCTTCTTCGTTGATCTCTTTATACTCTAGTGCTGTAAGATCAAATTCGCAATCTGTTTCAATATTTGCACATTGAGGACAAGTTACATCGGTTGAATAGTTTTTACCATATCCAAATATCCGAGTTGCTAACATGACAGCGTTTTTATCTCCAATCAATAAGTCATCAAAATTAACTTTTGTTGTTATTACTGATTTTAACAGTTCATCTATCACTAGGCCTTTTTGTATGAGATTACTTGATGTAAGGATATCTTCCTCCCTAGCAGTCATGTATTTAATCTCGATTGTCCCTTGTTCTAGAGGGTGACCTTTTGGATAAAGAAGACCTTTGCTAGGGAGATCCACGATTTCCGATGGAAATTTCGATTTCTCAATTTCCTTAGACGCCTGTGAGGACACAGGGCCCTTTGTTATAGGTTGTTTTGCCATTATAACTCCTTGATGTTAACCTTTAATATATATACATCTAACAATAACAATTTTGGTACAATTAACGAATAAAGAATGCCACAACTTCATTCTTAATTGATATGTGATTATACGATTATTAGAATTGTAATATAGCGTAATCGTAGCGAAGTGTTAATGTAATATTAACTGGATCAGTTGTGCTCCAATCCATTTCACCAAAGTTAGCAGACTCTATATAAGTTCCAACTAACTGCCATTCTTCAACAATATCTCCGACTGGTCCGAGAACGTTGAAAGTAACATTTTTCTTATAAAAATCTGAGTAGCCATCGCGACCTGTTACAGATTCATGGGATAATCTTACCCATTCCATACATGCCTGTGCAGCAGATGGTACAACAGGGTCATAAAGTGTAATATCTAAAGTTTGCCATTCGCCTTTACCTTTAACATATCGTTTTGTATTGATATGGTCCAGTGTAACTGATTCAAATGTGATTGTTGGTCGTGCAGCAGCTTTAATTGTATAAGCAGGAATTCCCTCTATATACATGATAAACCGATTTTGAGTTTTCGGTTCAAATTGTGTGAACATTATATCGTTCGGATCAATTAATTGTGGCATTCTAATTCTCCATTAAAGTATATTATTTGATTATAAATATTAGGAACCGGAGAAAAAACGAGACATAAAAAAGCCCAGATCAATTAAGTCCGGGCTTTTTTATATGTGTACCTAGTTGGGTTAAGCTGGGAAGCTTGCTCCAGTAGGTTGTACAACGAAGTCTAATACAATGAACTCTGCAGTACGTGTCGGCTGAACAAAGATCTGACCAACTAATTGGTTTCGATCTATTACGTCAGGCGTATTATTAGAATCATCCATAACAACTCTAAATGCAGACAGACCAGAATTGGACTGTACTGATTCTAAGTAAGGATTAACAATGTTTAAGAACCTGTTACGTGTAGCAACAGTATTCTGTTCAAATACTAAATATCTGCTTGAAGAAGCAATAAATTTCTTCAATCTGATTAATAGTCTTCTTACATTGATTCTATCAAGAGCAGAAGGTTTAGCTTGTAAGGTTTTCTGTCCGAAAACTACAACACCTTGACCTGGAAATGAAGCAATAGGATTAATTCTATCTTCATATAGAAGATCACGCTCGGCGTGAGTTAATCTTGTTTTTGCTTCAATTACGTTGCTCAATCCACCTCTATTCAAACCGGCAGGAGCAAACCATTCATGAGCGACTCTGTCGTTCTGAGAATATACTCCTGGTAATACTACTGAAGGTGGTACCCAAGTTGGCAAATTAATACTATCATCAAGTACTTTCACCCATGGATAATATGTTGCTGCATAATTGGTATCTAGCGTTGATACAGCATTAGTAGTAGCTGATATGTTCGCTGACCAAGTAGATGCATCGAATACATAAAAGCTATCGCCTCTAGCTTCGACAACTGATATTCCATGATTGATTGGGTTTGGATGTAATGTGTAAATCAAGCCTGGTGTGACAAGCATATTGATGTCAAACTCGTCCTGATTACTTACTGCATCCATAGCACGCTTATAAGCTACTGATCCACTTGCAGTTGCAGTTGAACAGTCAAAGCCTTGCTGATTGGTTGCAGTGATATTACCCGCTGTTTTCTTTTCTTTCGCTGGATTAGCTCCATCAAATCCACCTTGGAAAGGGATAACAAACTTATGCTGCGCAACATTTGAAGATCCAAGTGCTATATTTGAAGCACTTGTTACAAACGTTGAAGATCCAGCAAAATCTGCTGCTGTAGCATCGGTATGACCAGTCATGTCATTCAAGCTGAATGTCACATTTGCATATGCCTTAGCTGCAGTGTCTACAGGTCCAAGAAATTGTCTGTTATCTTGACTTGAATAATTAAAGCCATGGAAAACGGTCGTGTCAAATGCGGACGTTGTAGAGTTTACCTGTCCAGTTGTAAACGATACGGCTACTTCTGAACTTGAGTTTGCTTTTGATGACGAAACATGTGATTGAATTACAGCAGCATGACCAAATGGTACATACGACTTAGGCTTATTACCTGCTTGTATATCAGTAGCATCAGAAATGTAAATATATTTAGACATGTTTGGCCAATCACCATTGTAGGTGAGTTTACCATTTGTGTCTATTGTTACATATCTATCACCGATCTTACGAGCAAAATAATTAGCGGCTGTTGGATCCATACTTAAATTGTCAAACTGTTCAACAATTGTATCATCAGATTCTTTCCACGTTTGCGTATCAATTGAGCGTACTTGAACAGAAAAGGTACCATAATCAGAACCAGCTACTGTGCCGGCTTTTTTTACATTGAGGATACCTACTTTATAGCTTGTTTGAGTATCAGTTTCACCATGTGACCTTAATTTTACTTTAAAAAGGTCATCAGTTGCACCATCAATTTTTTGTGAAGTAATCATTGGTGTTGATGCGTTTTGATAATCTTGGGCTAGTGAAATTGTTCCTATTTCTGTATCTACGGTTGCAGAAGCACTAGTTAAGTTACTTAATGCGGCTGCCTTATATACTTTATAAAGATACCATGGTGCCGTAGCGCCAGCAGCTTTTGTTGATAATGGACTTTTACTAAATACATTTTCAACCCACTTTGCATTGGTTGTAGTTAATGAGGCTGAAGTGACATAAGATCCACTTACTACTTCAAAGCCCCCAACTGTACCTGATACAGTTGTTCCTGCAAAAGTTGCAGTTGCGTCCGTTGCATTTGGTGCTAACACGGCATAGGTTTTATAATTGGCAGATCCTGAAGATCCTGAAGCATGAGCTCCAATTGCAATTTGTCCTACGCTATATCCACCTAATCCAAGAACACGTACTATTGTTACCGTACCAGCACTGCGCAAGTACTCTCTTACGGTAAACGGAACGTATAAATCTTGAGATAGACCTCCAAACATTTCTTTAAAATCAGTAAAATTACGAATAACTGTCGGTACAAATGCAGGACCTTTTTTGGTTGGTCCTATAATTGCTGCACCGATAGCTGCAATTCCTTGAGGTAGAAATGACAAGTCTTTTTCTCGAGTAAATACGCCTGGTGAGACGATTCTCTCGGCCATTGAATTTCTCCGGTTAATTAACGTTAATGATTGTCGTTACAGACAATATATTTCTTTAATAAATATATTCCCTAAACGTCAAAATGCTGTTTATGATAGTTAATCATCTGCAGGTTTATCATCTGCAGCAACTGGTTGAACTTCATTCGGCGTAAAAACTCCTGTAGCCGGATCTAAAGACCCTTGACCATACTTGTCGTTTAACGTTTTAGCTAAGTCTGCCTCACTATTCTGCATTTCGGACAGTTTTAATAACATATCCGTTTCGGCTTGTTCAAGTGTCTCGTGTTGTTTTTCGTGGGCTATTTGTTGAAGCTTTAATGCGCCCATAGACATCTGCAAATTTCTATATTGCGTTTGAATCTCATTAAGCGACTTCATTTCCTCATCGGTGAATTTTATTTCAGCCATGATTATTCTCCTTGTTTATGTTGTTTGTTTGCAACCACTCATTTATATAGTCATTTAAGTCTAAAGACGGTTGCCATCCAAGTCTTTCATGTGCAACTGTATAGTCGCATAGTGTTTTATCATATTCTCCTTTTCGTGGAGGAAGATAAGTTTTCTCTAAACCAAACATATCTGCTAGTTCATTGATGGAATGATTTTTTCCACGTCCTAACTCGAATATATCCGCTCGGTTATTTTTTGTCATTAATAATATAAGTGCATCTGTTATATCAGATACGTGTGTAAAATCTCTTCGTTGCTCACCATTCCCAGTAATAGTCAAAAGTTGATTATTTAAAAATTGATGTTGAAATATACCAACAACTGCTGCATAATCACCTGTTAATATTTGGTGGGGTCCATATACATTGTAAAATCTACATATGCTCGTGTTAATATCATAAACTCGTGAATAAAGCTTGCATAATTCTTCACCAGTCCATTTTGACCATGAATATGGGCTACCATATAATCCGTGATGGTATGAGCTAGATCCTGAATAAATAACTTGAACATTGTTTAATCGGGCATATTCAAGAATATTAAGAGTTGAAATAAAATTGTTCTTTATTGTCCGATCTGGATGTACTAACGACGGTTGAATTCTCGCTAATGCTGCCAAGTGGTATATACAATCTATTTTTTTAATTTGCATGGTAAGTAAAATTTCGTCAAAAGGAGTATCATCTGATAAATCGAAATCCCAATACTTACACCCGTCTATTTCATTTTCTCGAGTACCCGTTGAATAATTATCAATTGATAAAACTCTGTGTCCTTGGTTTACTAATTTTTTTATCAAATTTGTACCGACAAATCCTGCACCGCCTGTAACTAATATGTTTTTCATGCTTATCCTTTATTCTATTAAATAATTAAATGCTATAGTTGCTCGTAAATCGTCAACTTCATTTTTTTGAACAAAGTGTTCTAATACACTCGGCCAAATAACGATATCACCTTCTTTTGCTTCAGAAAAAAACCAATTATTAAAAAGTGTTCCATTGCCTCTGAAATCTTGACTACTTCTTAAAAGATCGGCAATTGGTCCTTGCGTATATAAAGCTCTTCCAAGTGACTGAAGAGGGTTTATAAAGGTTGTTGGTTTATGTACTTCTTTATCATATTTAAGTAGATGTAAAACAGAAAAATGATCTGGTATATGATCATGTACTTGAGCAGATTGATTTTTTCCATACGCAGTGTACCATGGTTCACCAGAAATTTGCCAATTTGGATACTGACCGAAATATTCATTATGGAACTCATTAACATATTTCTTATAAACTTCTATACACGGCCACCAGTCAATTGTATGATCCATATCATATGAAGTATCAACATACCAATCAGGACTGTTATCGCCTTGCGCGCGGCCCTGTTCAATTTGCGGCAGCATATAGGATTTTAATTTATTATGTTCTTGTATGGAAGTAGTCCATATGAACGGGGAAAAAATATTTTTAAATTTCGATTTCATGATTACAACATTCGTGCCTAGATTCTATACAATGGGCAACATTACCTGGGTTTGCGTCGCAATTACAAATAGTACATCCACAAACTTTATCGTCTATCAAATCACCTGTATGAAATGGTGATCCAAGTCGTCGATAATACACATCAATAGCTTCTATCGTTTCAGTCCAAGATGCGTGTTCTGCGTCAAGTTGACCTGGTGGACATTCATCAGAAGTTACTGAAAATCTACCCGGGAGAAATAAATTTTTGAACATGTAAGCTTTTTGCTGGAGTTGATGTTCTTGTACATAGTAAATAAAGTCGTCTCCATGGAAAATAGACCACTTTCGCGGGATAGAGTGATGGGTAGATTTTCTTATCATAAAAAAACAACCAAAACCAAAATATCGACCATGAAAGTTTCTAACTATTTTAATTTCATCATCATCATTATTCGTAATCGTTTCAGATTGACAAATATGACGTGGATCCACGGTAATTGTTGAATACTTTAGGTTGTTAAGATCAAGTGCACTAAGGCATTTAAATAATGGTTTAAAATTAATAGTAACATCATCATTCATTATTATCACATGTTCATTGGCTGCTATATCAACACCAATATTCCATGCTGGATTAACACCTAGATTTTTACGGGGCTTAATTACGTTTATAATATCAGATGTATAATCGGAATTTGAATTATCTATTAAAATAAATTCAGTATCTGGATAGTCATGTGCATTATCTTCATACGATTTTAACGTGTGACGTAATGAGTCCGGAGCTTTCCAAAGTGTAGGTATAACTATTGTGACCATATTGCTTCTCCATGGATATAGTTAACATAATTTTCTTCATCGCCGTACTTAGATTCTACGTTCCCGGGATAACTAGGGTTTTCTTCATACGCCCAGTCTTTTAATCCAAAATCTTCAAATCTTTTTGCAATATCTTCATTATAATGCTCTTGTATAGTTCTAACTCTTCGTTGTATGTCACGTCTTGACGTGCTATGTGTATTTGTATTCAAGCCATCATTATATATGAATTGAATGTAAGCGAGTCTAGGTATTAAGCACATTTTAGTTGATAAAAAAGTTCTAACGAGAAGTTCATAATCGTCCGCTATTGATAATCCTCTATTGTGACCACCTATTTGAAAATATAAATCTCTTCTCCAAGATCTTATATGGTTTGGCACACCTACAATGTGTCTTATCGTTTTTGGGTTTAAGTTTGGTGTAATTTGAACACTAAACTTTCTTCCCATTACAGTTTCGTCTCTATATTGACCGTATCCACATGCAAAGCCTTCACCGTATTCTAATGACACCCAATCTTCATCAACTTCAACACTGTCAGTATAATAAAATCCAGCGTCAGGATAAGCTTCCATCGCATCATATAACATTTGTGTAGCCTCTGGTGTTAAATAATCGTCATGGTCTAATTCCGCTAATAATTCTCCCTTGCATAGTACTGCTGCTCTGTATTTCGCTTCTCCAACTATTCCGCCGCTCTTATTAACAAAATCATATAACTTTACTCGTGGATCCATTTTTGCAATTTCTTCAGCAATAGAGATAGTTACATTACCATCCGTTGAATCATTTACGAGTACCCATTCCCAATATGGATTTGTCTGATTCTGTAAAGACTGATAGGTGTGTCTAAGTCTTTCGCCTGTATTGTATATTGGCGTAAACCAAGAAACCATGTCTTTCTGTACATCATTTACTAGTATGTTGTACATTGCAACCCGATATGCAGCATCGCCGGCCTTTTTAAGACTTTCTTTGCTGTCGATATCAGATGCGGTAAACCATTTATTTCTAACTTCAAGTCCTTGATTATATAATTCAGGAACTTTTAAAGGATCATCCGTTAAAGTTATTATAGCATCCGGGTTAAATGAATAGAGATGTTCAGATATGTTATTATCATTCTTTAAATGTAAAACATTTAAATCGCTATCTTCCCAGTCTACTGGTTGATCTGACTTTAACATTGGTTTACCTGGGCCAATATACATAACTTTTGGAACAAACTTATTTGGTGAATTAACCAAGTAGTTATAATAACATAATTCTCTATCAATAAAAGTGAACCAATCTGGATGATCGATATGTATTTTTTCAACTAATTTTCCATCCGCTGCATAGTCACCTATAAAATTATAAACCTTAAATATTGAAGAATGCCATGTTATTTGTGCTAAATCAACATGTTGATATTTAGTATTGTCCGGGGATGCCTGTCGATACTCTTGACCAGTAAAGTCTTTGAAATTGACAAATTGATTTCCAATAATTATTTTATCTGGATGTTTAACTTTTGTGTGTTCATGCGCGTACATTTCTTCATAATAATTAGGATGTAACATGTTATCATCATCAAGATAATAGACCCATCCAGTAGAGAATTGTTTAACAACAGGCATTGACTGAGGATAAAGTAAATCACCTTTCTGACCTTTAATGTAATGAAGAGTCGTTCGAGAGTCTAATGATAAATTTTCAATAAGTTCTGCCGGTATGTCTCGTATCACTGAAGTATCAAATAAAATATGCCAGGAAATATTATGGCCGAATTTATTATCGTATATGCTTTGCTGTATTTTTGCTAGATTGTCTAGTCGTGTACAGCGTGTTATAATGTCAATCTTCATTAGAATTCCACGTTAAAAAAGAATATATGAAAGAATCGTGCATCTGTAAGGGTTGCTCCAAAGTGTTGTGTTGCAGAATGTATATTAAACGAATTAAATAGTACTAATCTATTAAAAACGTTTCCAATTCTGTCAGTTTCTGTAAATTTATATCGACTATAAAAATTGTCATTGAATACTTTCTCGTATTCCGTGGTATCTGGTCCATTGGGATCATACTTCCTTTTTTCTGATATTTTGCTTTGATATAAACTCGTTCCGGAATCGAACGGAGCATCTGGTGTTAAATATACCAAGCCGGCCATGATATTTTCATCGACATGATGAACTATAGGATCGCTTCCTATTACATATTGAAATTGACCATTTCTTAAATTTGGATTATTCCAATCGAGTATATTCGTACCCAATATTTTTTCGAATTTCTCTTGTGTTCCAAATAAAGTCCATGGTGCGGTAGAAAGGCCTCTGTGATACTCTTTCTCTTCAAACTGTAAATTATTGATAGCAAAGTTTCTGATCGCCATGGGATCTTCATAAAAATTATCGACAACTATAATCTCTTTAGCATCAGTATTATGGAATCCAGAACCATATACGTAAAACTTTTCAAGTGTACCTAATTTTGAAGTTACTTCACTGGTGCCCGAATTATATTTGACATATAAAGGATCAAATGCTTGACTCGAATCAGAAATAGGAAATTGAACTTCCCACGCTTCTTGTATGATTATACCTTGTGTTGCATATTCATCAATAACGTCTTGGCGAAGGTTGTCGCTTATTACAACTTTTTGTGTTCCAAGTAAAAGCTCATTTATTTTATATTTTGATGCAATCCATCCATTAAATAAATTATCTTCTATGAATATAAAAACGCCATCATCAAAAGTTTCATGGCAAAATATATTTTCAGGTCTTAACATTACGTTGTTCCTTCTTTTGTTATACGACTGACTGGATTGAAGCGTTCTTCATCGTTTAATTCTTCTTCTGATAATTTATAAGAGTTTTTTCTTTTAACAAAAACTTCATCATGATCGGCCGTATGATATGTTCTACAAATTTGTTTAGCTTTGTCAATTGACTCATTTAATACAGGATGTATATTGCGTTCAAAAAATTGTTGATGTTGTGAAAATTGCCCAAAATCATTATCATCAGTACAAGAATAGCACCACATTTTTATAGGAGTCATTAATCCGTATTTACAAGATCCACAGCCTGTTGGTTGAAGTAATTGTAAATCGTACGAGTATCCGTCGCCGTGTATAAATTTTCCAAATTTTGGAAATACAGATTTTATGTTATAGCCTTTAGATTCAGCATGTATTTCGGCTTGACCCCAATCGACATGATCTTTATGTTCTGAAGGTACTCCTTTCTCATCATAAAATTCCTTTAACGGAAATATTCCGGTGGTGAAATACTCACTATTTCGTCGAATATGTGGATTGTTTGAATATTCACGTTTAAGAAGTCTTATAAATTCAATACCGTTAAAAGTATCTACTTTGTCCACATTTTCATTCTGAATCCAATACCCATAACCATACTGTCTATCATCAGTATCATCTATATATTTTCGTAAAACTATTTGTGAAATATCTACATTGGTATCGAGATATTTTAAAGATGTTGATAGCCAATCTTTAGGTATAAATGATACATGTTCAGGAACACAAAACCAATCTCCCTCTAAAAATAATGTATACTCGTATTCACTTGAAATCTGATTTAATTTATTAATTCCTGCCCCAACACCTAAATTGACTTCTGAATGTTCAAAATGCCAATTAATATTTGAAAATTCTGACGTTATTTGTGTGGCAAAAGTTTTCCAATTATCTGTAGATCCATTAACAAGTACATACCAATCTAATTCTTGATTTAAATCAGTGTTAGTCATAAAATATTGTATTGTAGATTTAAGCAATCTTTTTCTATCTTTAGCATTATGTACTAATGTATTAATACAAAACTTTTTCATGTTATCTCCATTTAGGTCCTTCAAACCATCCAACTAAACTATGTCGTAACCCCTCTGTCACTGGTGAGACTGCATGTTGCAGAAATGATGGGAAAAAAATAACTGTACCTTTTTGAGCCATTTCATATATTTGTTGATCATGCAGCGGTTGATTAGAAGAAGTAAACTCTAATGTTCCACCTGTATACTCAGTATTTTCTGATAATTGTACTACCGCTGAAAGTTTTCTATGAAAAGGAGCTTCTGTAACCCAAAACACGTCTATATGTTCTGTATAAAACTGTGGATTTTCAGTATTGCCTATATATTCTGTAAATTGGAATGCTGGCAATGTAGATATATGAAAATTGAACCACTCTTCATTGCACTGAATAGCAAGTTTCCACATTTTATCAAATATCCAATTACTGCCAGGTTCGTCTTTATCAATGAACCTTAGATTGCTATTTCTATATGTAAAATCTCTTCTAGAGTCAACTCCATAAGAACCATCACCTAAAAAACCAGTAGTTAAATCGTAAGTTTTACCCAATTTAACTATTTCATCACACTCGTCACTTGTAAAAGCATTACTATAATAACACCATTCTGTATTCAAAAAAAACCTCTATTATTTATAATATATATTTATCTAACACGTAAAAAACAGAAAATTATCTGATATTTGTTATTAATCCTTTTGTCACGGTAACTGTATAACTAGTTCTAGAGTTTAAATTCCATGTTGTAGAATAAGTGCCGGATCCTGCAGGTCCTTGTCTTCCTTGTGGGCCAGTACTTCCAGCACCACCTGTTGGACCTGTATTTCCAGTTGGGCCTAGTGGTCCTTGTCTACCTTGATTGCCTTGAAAACCCTGATAGCCTCTAGGACCAGCTGGTCCTGTAGTTCCAGTTGGACCAGTATTTCCTGTTGGGCCTAGTGGGCCTGTTAGGCCTTGTGGTCCGGCTACATTCGAACCTGGACCGATTGGTCCTTGACGACCTTGAGTACCTGTACCGCCTGTTGGGCCTGTACTACCTTTTGCGCCTGTACTACCCTTTGCACCGGTATCACCTTTTGCACCAGTTGGACCTGTATTTCCAGTTGGGCCTAGTGGTCCTTGTCTACCTTGATTGCCTTGAAAACCCTGATAGCCTCTAGGACCGAGTGGACCTATATTTCCTGTTGGTCCTGTTGGGCCTAATGGTCCTTGTCTTCCTTGATTGCCTTGAAAACCCTGATAGCCTCTAGAACCTGTACCGCCTGTTGGACCTGTACCGCCTGTTGGACCAGCAGCTCCTGTACTACCCTTTGCACCAGTAGCTCCTGTAGCGCCTTGTGTACCTATTGCGCCTGTGTTACCTCTGGGACCCGTATTTCCAATTGGACCTAATGGTCCCTGTCTTCCTTGATTACCTTGAAAACCCTGATAGCCTCTAGAACCTGTACCGCCTGTTGAGCCTGTATCGCCTTTTGCACCTGTACCGCCTGTTGGACCTGTATTACCTTGAGCACCTCTATCACCAGTACTACCTTTTGCACCGGCAGCACCAGTTGGTCCAACATTTCCAGTTGGGCCTAATGGTCCTTGTCGGCCTTGGTTGCCCTGATTACCTTGATAACCTCTAGGTCCTATATTTCCTGTAGGTCCTATATTTCCTGTAGGTCCTATATTTCCTGTAGGTCCGAGTGGGCCTTGTCTTCCTTGATTACCTTGAAAACCTTGATAACCTCTAGGACCGGTATCACCTTTTGCACCAGTTGGACCTGTATTTCCAGTTGGGCCTAGTGGTCCTTGTCTACCTTGATTACCTTGATTTCCTTGATTTCCTTGAAAACCTTGATAACCTCTAGGACCGGTACCACCTGTACTACCTTTTGCACCTGTACTACCTTTTGCACCTGTACCGCCTGTTGGACCTGTAGTACCGGTTGGGCCTAATGGTCCTTGTCTTCCTTGATTACCTTGAAAACCCTGATAGCCTCTAGGACCGATTGGTCCGGTTGGTCCGGTTGGTCCTGTATTTCCCTGAGCACCCCTATTACCTAATGGTCCGGTTGGGCCTAATGGTCCTTGTCTACCCTGATTACCTTGATTACCTTGAAAACCCTGATAACCTCTAGAACCTGTTGGGCCTGTACCGCCTGTTGAGCCTGTATCGCCTGTTGCACCAGTGTCACCTTGAGCACCTGTTGTACCAGTACTACCTTTTGCACCGGCAGCACCAGTTGGTCCAACATTTCCAGTTGGGCCTAATGGTCCTTGTCGGCCTTGGTTGCCCTGATTACCTTGATTGCCTTGAAAACCCTGATAGCCTCTAGAACCTGTATCGCCTTTTGCACCTGTACTGCCTTTTGCACCGTCGCCACCAGTTGGGCCTAATGGTCCTTGTCTACCTTGATTGCCTTGATTGCCTTGAGGACCAAGTGGACCTTGTCTTCCTTGATTACCTTGGTTGCCTTGTGGTCCAAGTGGTCCAAGTGGTCCTTGACGACCTTGGTTGCCTTGATTGCCTTGAGGACCCTGTGGTCCTTGACGACCTTGATTTCCTTGATTGCCTTGAAAACCTTGATAACCTCTAGGACCGGTATCGCCTGTACTACCTTTTGCACCTGTACTACCTTTTGCGCCTGTATCTCCTTTGTCACCAGTTCTAGCAAATGTAATTATACATTCTTCACCACTACTAAATGGCGAACTATCAGATGAAGCTACAACTGCTCCAGTAACTTCAAAATATCCAGTTCCCTCTGACACCCTGGTGATCGTCATAAGAATAAACTGATCACTATCGGTCTTATTTGACATTTTAAAATGACCCTTAATTGTAGACGTAGAATCATCAATAGTTCTCAAATAGGTTTGTATATCTTCTCCACCGACGTCAGCATCATCTATAGACATAACAGTTGAAGAATTTTGAGTAGAATTATTTAATGAAAAAAATCCAGCGCCCGGGTCTGCCGTACTAGTTGATGTATTAAATTTATATTCGAATGTGGACCCTCCAAAATTACCTTCTGGTCCTTGTCTGCCTTGAGCGCCTGTTGTACCTGTAGTGCCGGTATTTCCTATTGGTCCTTGATTGCCTTGGTTGCCTTGATTTCCTTGATTGCCTTGAGGTCCGAGTGGTCCTTGACGACCTTGACGACCTTGATTTCCTTGATTGCCTTGAGGTCCGAGTGGTCCTTGACGACCTTGATTTCCTTGATTGCCTTGAGGACCCTGTGGTCCTTGACGACCTTGGTTGCCTTGATTTCCTTGTGTACCTGTAGAACCTTTTGCTCCTGTAGCTCCTGTAGCGCCTCTTGTACCGTCAGCGCCAGTTGGACCCTGTCTTCCTTGTCTTCCTTGGTTACCTTGGTTGCCTTGGTTACCTTGTACGCCGGCATTTGCAACATATGTATGAATATTCTCTACATCATCGCGCATTTCTTCTATGGAAAGTGCTAACGGTGCAGTATAAAAAGCTACTCCCTGATCAAAAATATATGACCCTGAATCTCTTGATTGAGATATTTGATCATAAAACTGTTCTGAAACGACATGCTCATCGGATGCTTTTACATATGTATGAACGGCTGCATCAGCCCTTACACCAGATCTGTCAAATGAAACATCGGAAGAACTCGAAATTGCAGATTTATGTGTTGAAGTACTAGCTTTAACAAATAATTTTTTCCTAAATGATAAAGATGACTTTAAACTAGGAGGGCTAGCCATTTACTATCTCATTTATTTTATTCATTTTTCGGTTTCCTTTGAATTATAAATAATGTTATTAAGCGGCCGTTGTTGCCTTTCCATAATATTGACCGCTTCTATAACCATTTGTAGATACTGTTGTATTCATCATACAAGGTAATCTTCTACCATCATAAAAAGCATAAAATATCACCATTGGCTCCTGACTAGGTACAGACCATTGTATATTCCCGGTAAAAATATTGTTATTAAAATCTAAAGGAACCATTCCTGTTTCCCCTGCAGCATCACCTATAATACTTGTACTTCCAAATGGATCTAGAGATTTATTAAAGTCCGCATTTGAAGGTTCATCCCCCTGTACAAAAGCTACAACCCTAATATAAGCCGGCATTTGATGATTAGTGGAAGAAGGAGAGGCTGTACTGGTTAGTAAAGAATCAATATCAGAAATTTCAAAGTCCATCTCACTATCATCTGATCCTTCATTACTAAAAGATAAGGACCCAGGATCATTGTCCATTGCACTTAATACACAAGCACCCCTGGCTGCATAAGTCGATTCTCTATCCATAGACCAAAATATTTCACTATCCAGCTTTTCAGTACCACCACCAGGGGAAATAGTATTATGAAATTCAGCATGAGTATCACTAACTCTTAAATATTTATCTGTAGTATCACTTTTTTCTCTTGCGATCCATCTCCATGCTTTGTTTTGTTTACCTAGGTTATATGTTACACCCTTACTATCGTCAGCTGTTGGACCATGGTCCGCAAAATATACGCCAGCTCGAGGATGAGTGGCAAACTGGGACAAAAAAGTACCCGGGGTAGAAACGTGCATTTCAGAATGTTGCTGATTAAATTGTCCCCAGTTAGCAACATCTTGAAGAAGGTGCTCAAATTCCCGGATGCCTGAAGATCCGCCTTCAATCATGAGCATTGAGTTATCTGCGGTTCCACCTCCTAGGCCGGCCGCATCAAAATGTACTCGTTGTGGATTTGTATTAATAGTAGAATTATCATCCGCGGAGCTTCCAAGGGTCCACCTTACAGCTTGTAGAGTTCTTGCATCAGTAGTTTGTTGACTTGCTCTATCTACGTAAAGCTGTGTAAATCCAGCAGGATAAACAGGAAATATTCCCATACCCCTACAAGATTTTCCATCATTAATAAGTGGTCCAGTGCCAGCAGCAGCAGTGGGATACATGAAACCTAAATCCCCGCCAGATACAGTAATAGCCGTGGGTGCCCCAGATGAATCTAATGTTATTTTTGATACAAATGGGCAATAATAAGTTGAGCTATAATAAACTTTATTAAAAGAAAATATCAGATATCTAGCACCCCCATAAGTACTCCCATCTGAAGCATTAACTACAGTTGTATTTCCCGGACCATAATGTCTCCACTTACTACTGTAGGATACAGAGTTCGCCGGTAATTCGCCGGAATCTAAAGTCCAAGAACTGGGCCAACTATTATAAGCCGTAGCTAAACTCTTATGTGTTACCTTTATCTTATTTACATTGGATGATTCTGGAGATACACCTCCTATTATAAGAGTATCATCTATAATGTCTAAGAAAGTAGCCTCAGGGTAGGTGGCATTCCCACCGAAAGCGGGCGAAGAACTACTAGTCCATTCCTTACCCAATAAAAAATTGGCTGTCGCCCAATAGGTGGAATCATATTCATTGCCATCTCCTCCGTCATTATTAAAATAATAATATCTCAATTTACAAGTAGTACCCCTATATCCGTATATAATATGCAAAGCTCCATAAGCATCCCTTTTTATAAGGGGCCATACATTATAATCATAATTACCTGTATGAGAAAAAATAGTAGCTGCCGATGCTATAACAGTAAAGCTTGTTCCCCCATTATATTTAAGTACGGCCCTTCTCATCCCAATCTTTCTCGTACACCATATAACTAAAAGAACATCCCATTTAACCCAATAAGCAATAGGGAAATAAGAATATTTACTAGTATAGTAGGTAACTAAATAATTATCTTCTATTTTGGAATCATCATTACCTAACATAGCCAATCTTATATCATAATAAGTACTACTGCTTTCTTTACTAATGTATGGAATAGCAGTATAACCATAATAAGGATTGGCACCATTATCTTCAGCTTTAGTATCTTTAATCACAAATGGGTTTTTATGCGACCAAAAACCATGAGTATATTTTCGATTAATAGCTGATCCATCATCTATATCATGGTTTCCGCCCATTAGTTGAAATCCGTAAGCCATTAAATTAGGTCTCCTATTACTTCCATTAAAGATTCATATTTATATTCAGTGTAGCAATCCATAGCTACAAGATCATCATGATAACTCCTATATGGTATAAAGACATTTAAATAGTATTGGGAAATTACCTCTGTACCGTTTTCTGTAGTTATTGAAGAATCCCAGGTTATAGAATTATCATTTTTATATGCTTCAACAATCGTATTATCTGAAATAATAAAGACATCTTTCAATGCGGATTGCTCTTCATTCGTAAAGTCGTCAAAAAGATTATCCGCTGTCCATTGAAAGTAGTCATCATAAAATTGAGATAAAGTTTTACCATTAGATAAAGTTGTACTAAGAGATAGAGACACAAACAATTCCGTTAGACATAGATGATGCAGATGCATAGATTCTAAACCAAACATTTCCGGAAGTAGACAATGAACCATCTGTTTCTAATCTTTCTGTAGTATCAAAAGTTTCACTTGTTAAATTAGTAACACTGGACCAAGATCCACCAATACTGGTTTTGTATTGAACAGTTATTGTTGCTGTCCCTGTTGAACAAACTCTATAAAGGTTTACTGTAGTGAATGCGCCCATACTAGCATGCTTGGGTAAAGTATACCATGTTCCAGCAAATCCACCTGCTAAATCCCAACTAAATATTGTAGTTGCTGCACCAGCTGGACCTGTATTTCCAGTTGGGCCTGTATTTCCTGTTGGTCCTGTATTTCCTGTTGGTCCTGTATTTCCTGTTGGTCCGAGTGGGCCTTGACGACCTTGATTACCTTGATAACCTTGATAGCCTCTATCACCCTGTGGTCCTTGACGACCTTGATTACCTTGATAACCTTGATAACCTCTAGGTCCTTGTGGTCCGATTGGGCCTTGACGACCTTGATTACCTTGAAAACCTTGTGGACCGATTGGGCCTTGACGACCTTGATTACCTTGAAAACCTTGTGGACCGATTGGGCCTTGTCTGCCTTGAGGACCGATTGGGCCTTGTCTGCCTTGAGGACCGAGTGGTCCTTGACGACCTTGATTACCTTGATAACCTTGATAACCTCTAGGACCGTCTGGACCGTCTGGTCCAAGTGGTCCTTGACGACCTTGATTACCTTGAAAACCTTGTGGTCCAAGTGGGCCTTGACGACCTTGATTACCTTGATAACCTTGATAACCTCTAGGACCGTCTGGACCGTCTGGTCCAAGTGGACCTTGATTACCTTGAAAACCTTGTGGTCCAAGTGGGCCTTGTCTTCCTTGATTACCTTGTGGTCCAAGTGGGCCTTGTCTTCCTTGATTACCTTGTGGTCCAAGTGGGCCTTGACGACCTTGATTACCTTGATAACCTTGATAACCTCTAGGACCGTCTGGACCGTCTGGTCCAAGTGGACCTTGATTACCTTGAAAACCTTGTGGTCCAAGTGGGCCTTGTCTTCCTTGATTACCTTGTGGTCCAAGTGGGCCTTGTCTTCCTTGATTACCTTGAAAACCTTGATAGCCTCTAGGACCGTCTGGACCGACTGGTCCAAGTGGGCCTTGTCTTCCTTGGTTACCTTGAGGGCCGAGTGGGCCTTGTCTTCCTTGATTACCTTGAAAACCTTGATAGCCTCTAGGACCGTCTGGACCGACTGGACCAAGTGGGCCTTGTCTTCCTTGGTTACCTTGAAAACCTTGTGGACCGATTGGGCCTTGACGACCTTGATTACCTTGAAAACCTTGTGGTCCAAGTGGGCCTTGACGACCTTGATTACCTTGAAAACCTTGTGGTCCAAGTGGGCCTTGACGACCTTGATTACCTTGTGGTCCAAGTGGGCCTTGACGACCTTGATTACCTTGAAAACCTTGATAGCCTCTAGGACCGTCTGGACCGACTGGTCCAAGTGGGCCTTGTCTTCCTTGATTACCTTGAAAACCTTGTGGTCCAAGTGGGCCTTGTCTTCCTTGATTACCTTGAAAACCTTGTGGTCCAAGTGGGCCTTGTCTTCCTTGATTACCTTGGGGTCCAGTTAGGCCTGTTGGGCCTTGAGGACCAATACTACCTGTAGGACCTAATGGGCCTTGTCTGCCTTGATTACCTTGATTTCCTTGAGGACCGGTTGGGCCGAGTGGACCGGTTGGGCCGGTATTGCCTTGATTGCCTTGGGGTCCGAGTGGTCCAAGTGGGCCTTGTCTTCCTTGATTGCCTTGGGGTCCGAGTGGTCCGGTTGGACCTAATGGTCCGGTTGGACCTAATGGTCCTTGGCGACCTTGATTACCTTGGTTACCTTGATTTCCTTGAGGACCGAGTGGGCCAGTATTTCCTTGATTACCTTGAGGACCGAGTGGACCTAATGGTCCTTGTCTTCCTTGGTTACCTTGAGGGCCGAGTGGGCCTTGTCTGCCTTGATTACCTTGGTTACCTTGATTTCCTTGTGGTCCAAGTGGACCGGTTGGTCCCTGTGGTCCAAGTGGACCTTGTCTACCTTGATTGCCTTGTGCTCCTGTATCACCTTTATCACCTGTTCTGGCAAATGTGATTAAAATATCTTCACCGTTATCAAATGGGCCAGGTGTTTCATTAGAATCATCAACTGGTGAAACAGTTATTTTAAAATATCCTGATGCTTCAGCAAGTGAAGAAATTGTCCATAGTATAAACTGACTTGAGTCTAATTTATTTGTAATTTTAACGTGACCCTTAATGGTTGAAGTAGAGTCATCTATTGTTCGTAAATAAGTTTGTATATCGGTGCCATCTTTATCAGCATCATCGATATAAATTATAGTTGCATTGGCTTGAAGAATATTATTTAATCGAATAATTCCGGAACCAGGGTCAGAATCAGTTGTTGAGGTACTAAAATCATATGAAAAAGCTGCTCCGCCAAAATTACCTTCATCACCTTGATTTCCTTGATTGCCTTGAGGACCGAGTGGTCCTGTATTACCAGTTGGACCTAATGGGCCTTGTCTTCCTTGATTACCTTGGTTACCTTGAGGACCGAGTGGTCCTTGTCTGCCTTGATTACCTTGGTTACCTTGAGGACCGAGTGGTCCTTGTCTGCCTTGATTTCCTTGGTTACCTTGATTACCTTGAAAACCTTGAGGACCGAGTGGACCTGTATTGCCTTGATTTCCTTGAGGACCGAGTGGACCGGTTGGGCCGAGTGGACCTTGACGACCTTGGTTGCCTTGTGGACCTAATGGTCCAAGTGGACCTAATGGTCCTTGTCTTCCTTGATTGCCTTGGTTACCTTGAGGACCGAGTGGACCTGTATTACCAGTTGGACCTAATGGTCCTTGTCTTCCTTGGTTGCCTTGATTGCCCTGATTGCCTTGATTACCTTGAGGACCGAGTGGACCTGTATTGCCTTGATTTCCTTGAGGACCGAGTGGTCCGGTTGGTCCTAACGGGCCTTGGCGACCTTGATTACCTTGAGGACCGAGTGGGCCGGTATTTCCTTGATTACCTTGGTTACCTTGGTTACCTTGTGGACCTAATGGTCCTAACGGGCCTTGGCGACCTTGATTACCTTGAAAACCTTGAGGACCTCTAAATATAGAGATTTGATTACCAGTAAAAAATTTAGGTAAATCATCTGTTGTATTAAAAAATAAAGAGCCGGTTTCAAGCGTTGACGTAGCGGGATCTGATGATACTTTTGGTAATGTTAACTCACCACCCTCATCGAGGTTGTATATAATCGATCCACTTAGTACTAGATCTTCTGATTGTATAGGCATTTATATGATCTCCTCAAGCTTAAATTTGTATTTTTTACCGTTCTTATTATTCAATAAATATAAGTCTTCTGCGCCTTCTTGGATGGTCCAATTACCATTTGTTCCATCAACATCATTTCCTTGAGTACCTTCATTAGATAAATTTAAATCTGCTGTAAATAAGTTAGCCCATCTTGCAGCACCTGAACCTAAATCATAGGTTGCATCAGCTGAAGGTAATATGTCAGTAGTAAACGTTGCATTATCATCATCTATGGTCATTCTTATTTTAGTAGAACTACTATTACCATAAAACTTCATTGTACCAGCGTTGTTCTTTATTCCACTTTGAGTACCATTACCATCATCAACAAAATTAATTCTTTGTTCATCTCCAGCTCTTAGATTTAAATCAGGATATGATTTTCTAATTTCTACATTTCCTTGTGCTGATACGGTACTACCAAATGTGATTGCACCTTGTACTTTATCAGAAACTACTAATGAACCAAACGAACCAGTTGAGGTTGCTGAACCACTTATGTTTCCACCAAACGTAGCATTATGAGATGAATCAAGAGTTAGAGCCAAGTCTGCACTCGTTTGACCATCTGTATAAAATTTTATAAAATCACTCGTACCACCAAAAACAATGCTTGAATTATCTGCACTATTCCCATCATATAAATTAGTTACCCACACACTGGTAGTACCAACAGTACCAAAAGTACTATGACCTGTAGATGTAATTACTCCTGAACCTATTGTACCAGCAAATGTGGCGTTTTGGGACGAGTCAAGCGTTAAAGCAGTAGTGCCACCCGTCGCAATTATAATGGTATCTGCTGAATCTTCTTCTATGTAAGTGTTGCTACCACCATCTAAATATAATTTTTCAGTAGCCGATAGTTTGATTGGCATATTATAAAAGGCAAATCCTGTATCATCTATTTTTAATCTATCTGTTCCATTGGTTTTTATAGCAACATAATCACTTGCATCGTGTCCAAAAATAGCATTATTGCCTCCTCCCCATTGGACTTGCTGACCATCACTTAATTGTACACTCGAAGCAAATGTGGCGTTGCCAGAAGAGTTTAGTGTAAAACAAGATGCATCATTTCCATTTAGAAACTGTAATTCATCCCCTGGTGCAACTGCTTTTATTTTCCAATAATCTGCGTTTGTGGCACCATTATCAGAAATAAGTGATAGAGTAGCATCACCATTACTTGTATCTGTACTCTTTATGACTACTTGGGGTGCAGCATTTTCAACTGAAAGTTGACCTATCGAAGTAATAGTCTTAGCAAATGTTGCAGCACCACCTATAGTTGCTGAGCCTGTAACTAATAGTGAACCTGTAAACTGATGAGTATCATCTAAAGTATCACCGAATATTGTTGAACCACTACTAAATGATTGTGTCATATGTGTTACAGAAGAACTTACAATTAATTCATTAGCCGTTATTGATCCAACTGCTCTAAGATCTCCTGTAATTACTTGATCACCGGACAGATTTAATGTAGAACCATCAAATGTCAAATTACCCTCTGCTACTAAACCAGTAGATGTACCTGTAGACGTTATTACTCTATTATTCGCTGCAGATGATATATCTGCTGAACCGGTATCACCCTGATTACCTTGTGGGCCAAGTGGGCCCTGATTACCTTGGTTGCCTTGAGGACCGAGTGGTCCTTGACGACCTTGGTTACCTTGATTGCCTTGTGGTCCAAGTGGTCCAAGTGGTCCTTGACGACCTTGGTTACCCTGATTACCTTGGTTGCCTTGTGGTCCAAGTGGTCCAAGTGGTCCTTGACGACCTTGGTTGCCTTGATTGCCTTGATTGCCTTGATTTCCTTGAGGACCGAGTGGACCGGTATTGCCTTGATTGCCTTGATTACCTTGAAAACCTTGTGGTCCAAGTGGGCCTTGTCTTCCTTGATTACCTTGGGGCCCAGTTGGGCCAGTATTACCTTGGTTTCCTTGAGGTCCAAGTGGACCTTGACGACCTTGGTTGCCTTGATTACCTTGGTTGCCTTGATTACCTTGAGGACCGAGAGGGCCGGTGTTACCTTGGTTTCCTTGAGGTCCAAGTGGACCTTGACGACCTTGGTTGCCTTGATTACCTTGGTTACCTTGAGGACCTAATGGTCCTTGTCTTCCCTGGTTACCTTGATTTCCTTGAGGACCGAGTGGGCCAGTATTTCCTTGATTACCTTGGTTACCTTGATTGCCTTGTGGGCCAGTTGGTCCAAGTGGACCTTGACGACCTTGGTTGCCTTGGTTGCCTTGGTTACCTTGCGGACCGAGTGGGCCTTGACGACCTTGGTTGCCTTGGTTACCCTGGTTACCTTGATTTCCTTGAGAGCCCGTTGATCCTTGTGTTCCTGTATCACCTTTATCACCTGTTCTAGCGAATGTGGCAATAACTCTTTCATTTAATGTAAAAGGAGATGTAGCTGAAGAAGCTATATTACTTATTGTAACAGTAAAATATCCTGTCTCTTCAGATGTGGCTGTAATTTGAAATAATAAAAATTGTGAACTATCAACTTTATTAGAAATTCTAACGTGACCTTTAATAGTCGAATCAGAATCATCAATAGTTCTTAAGTAAGATTGTATATCTGTTGCATCTATATCAACATCATCTAAGTGAAGAATAGTAGCAGTATTTTCATCTGTTTGATTTAATAATAGTTTGCCAGCCCCTGGATCTCCAGAAGTGGCTGTGTTAAAATCATATTCGAAAGAGGCGCCACCAAAATTACCTTCATCGCCTTGATTACCCTGATTGCCCTGATTACCTTGAGGACCGAGAGGGCCAGTGTTACCTTGGTTTCCTTGGTTACCTTGGTTTCCTTGGTTACCTTGGTTACCTTGTGGACCAAGTGGACCTTGACGACCTTGGTTACCCTGATTACCTTGGTTGCCTTGGTTACCTTGGTTACCTTGCGGACCGAGTGGGCCTTGACGACCTTGGTTGCCTTGGTTACCCTGAGCACCAGTATCACCCTGAGCGCCTGTATTACCTTGGTTACCTTGGTTGCCTTGATTTCCTTGGTTACCTTGATTTCCTTGAAAACCTTGAGGACCGAGTGGACCAAGTGGACCTTGACGACCTTGATTACCTTGGTTACCTTGATTTCCTTGAGGACCGATTGGTCCTTGTCTGCCTTGATTTCCTTGGTTACCTTGGTTTCCTTGGTTACCTTGGTTTCCTTGAGGACCGATTGGTCCTTGTCTGCCTTGGTTACCTTGGTTGCCTTGGTTTCCTTGAGGACCGATTGGTCCTTGTCTGCCTTGATTACCTTGATTTCCTTGAGGACCGAGTGGGCCTTGACGACCTTGGTTACCTTGAGCTCCAGTTGTACCTTTATCACCTGTTCTAGCAAAAGTAACTATGATATCTTCTGCAGCACTAAATGGTGCTGCAGCTGATGAATCAACAGGACTTACTGTAATGTCAAAGTAACCACTGTTATCCGTTAAACTTGAAATTGTCCATAGTATAAACTGACTTGAGTCTAATTTATTTGAAATCTTTACATGACCTTTTATAGTACTTGTAGAATCGTCAATAGTTTGTAAATAAGATGCTATATCTGTACCATCTTCATCAGTATCACATATGTAAATTCCTGTTGCTGCATTTTGTGTAGCATTATCAAGTCTAATATCACCAGCACCTGGATTTGCGTTATTAGTATTTGTCTCAAAAGTATAGGCAAATGTTGCACCGCCGAAATTACCTTCAGAACCTTGATTTCCTTGATTTCCTTGTGGACCTAATGGCCCTTGATTACCTTGGTTACCCTGGTTACCTTGATTTCCTTGAGGACCGATTGGTCCTTGTCTGCCTTGGTTACCTTGGTTGCCTTGAGGACCGAGTGGTCCTTGACGACCTTGATTGCCTTGATTTCCTTGAGGACCGAGTGGGCCTTGACGACCTTGATTGCCTTGATTTCCTTGAGGACCGAGTGGGCCTTGACGACCTTGATTTCCTTGATTTCCTTGATTACCTTGATTACCTTGGTTACCTTGCGGACCGAGTGGGCCTTGACGACCTTGATTTCCTTGATTACCTTGGTTGCCTTGGTTGCCTTGAGGGCCCAATGGACCGGTTGGTCCTTGAGCGCCAGTATCACCTTTATCACCTGTTCTGGCAAATGTTATTAGTACTCCTTCATCATCTGAAAATGGTGACGTAGCAGATGAGTCAATTACAGATATAACAATAGTATGGTAAGAAGAGTTATCCGTTTGGCTTGATATTGTACCTAATATAAATTGGGATGCATCAATTCTATTTGAAATTTTAACATGACCTTTAATAGTAGAAGTAGAATCGTCAATAGTAACTAAATAACTTGATATATCTGTAGCATCTACATCTGCATCGTTAATGTATATATTTGTAGCGGTATTTTGATCGGTCTGATTTAATTTTACTTTTCCGGCTCCCGGGTCTGTTGCATCTGTATCGGCTTCAAAAGTATATTTAAAAGATGCTCCACCAAAGTTACCTTCAGAACCTTGATTTCCTTGATTTCCTTGTGGACCTAATGGCCCTTGATTACCTTGGTTACCTTGGTTGCCGTGATTACCTTGGTTACCTTGATTTCCCTGATTACCTTGTGGTCCAAGTGGACCTTGACGACCTTGGTTACCTTGATTTCCTTGAGGACCGAGTGGGCCAGTATTTCCTTGATTACCTTGGTTGCCTTGATTACCTTGGTTGCCTTGAGGGCCGAGTGGACCTAATGGTCCTTGACGACCTTGATTACCTTGGTTACCTTGAGAACCAGTTGATCCAGTATTTCCTTGATTTCCTTGGTTACCTTGATTACCTTGAGCACCAGTATTTCCAATTGGACCTTGGTTACCTTGAGAACCAGTTGATCCAGTATTTCCTTGATTTCCTTGGTTACCTTGAGCACCAGTATTTCCAATTGGACCAGTATTTCCTATTGGTCCTTGACGGCCTTGATTACCTTGGTTACCTTGAGCACCAGTACCTGCTGGTCCTTGTCTTCCTTGATTGCCTTGGTTACCTTGGTTACCTTGATTACCTTGGTTACCTTGAGCACCAGTACCTGCTGGTCCTTGTCTTCCTTGATTGCCTTGGTTACCTTGGTTACCTTGAGCACCTATATTACCTTGAGCTCCAGTATCGCCTTTATCACCTGTTCTGGCAAAGGTAACTATAATATCTTCTGCATTACTAAATGGTGATGTAGCTGATGAATCAACTACAGATATAACAATTGTGTGCCATCCTGTATTGTCGGTTTGACTTGATATCGTACCTAATATAAACTGACTACTATCAGTTTTGTTTGAAATCTTTACATGACCTTTAATCGTAGATGTACTGTCATCTATAGTTTGGAGATACGATGATATATCAGTACCATCGGCATCTAATTCATCAATAGCTATGTTAGTAGCGGTATTTTGGTCTGCGGCATTAAGTCTTAAAGCACCGCTTCCTGGGTCTTGCATTGTAGTGGCTGTAGCAAAATTATATTCGAATGAAGCTCCACCGAAATTACCTTCAGTACCTTGATTTCCTTGATTACCCTGAGCGCCAGTATTACCTTGGTTGCCTTGAGGACCTAAAGGACCATTTGCACCTTGATGACCGAGTGGTCCTTGTCTGCCTTGGTTGCCTTGGTTGCCTTGGTTACCTTGAGGACCGAGTGGTCCTTGTCTGCCTTGGTTACCTTGGTTGCCTTGGTTACCTTGAGCACCAGTTGATCCAGTATTTCCTTGGTTACCTTGAGGACCGAGTGGACCTTGACGACCTTGGTTGCCTTGATTACCTTGGTTGCCTTGATTACCTTGAGGACCAAGAGGGCCGGTGTTACCGATTGGACCTTGGTTTCCTTGGTTTCCTTGATTACCTTGGTTGCCTTGTGGACCGAGTGGTCCTTGACGACCTTGGTTGCCTTGTGGACCGAGTGGACCTTGACGACCTTGGTTACCTTGATTACCTTGAGGACCGAGTGGGCCAAGTGGTCCTTGACGACCTTGATTGCCTTGATTTCCTTGAGGACCGAGTGGGCCGGTATTTCCTTGGTTACCTTGAGGGCCGAGTGGACCTAATGGGCCTTGGTTTCCTTGGTTACCTTGAGGGCCGAGTGGACCGGTGTTTCCTTGATTGCCCTGCGGACCGAGTGGGCCTTGACGACCTTGATTTCCTTGATTACCTTGGTTGCCTTGATTACCTTGAGGACCGAGTGGTCCTTGACGACCTTGGTTACCTTGATTGCCTTGGTTGCCTTGATTACCTTGAGGACCGAGTGGGCCTAATGGACCAGTATTGCCTTGATTACCTTGATTACCTGTTTGGCCTGTAGGACCTTGATTACCTTGGTTACCCTGAGCGCCGGTATCACCTTGGTTGCCTTGATTACCTTGGTTGCCTTGGTTGCCTTGTGGACCTAATGGGCCTTGGTTTCCTTGGGGTCCTTGATTTCCTGTATCGCCTTTATCACCTGTTCTGGCAAAAGTAACCAATATATCTTCTGTATCACTGAATGGTGATGTAGCAGAAGAATCGATAACAGATATGATAATTGTATGCCATCCGGTATTGTCAGTTTGGCTTGATATCGTTCCTAATATAAATTGTGCGGAATCTAATTTATTTGATATTTTAACATGGCCTTTGATAGTTGAAGTAGAATCATCTATCGTAACTAGATAATTCGAAATATCAGTACCATTTACATCCGTTTCATCAATATAAATATTTGTAGCAGTATTTTGATCCGCTTGATTAAATCTTAATTTTCCTGTTCCTGGATCAGAAGTCGTTGTTGTTGTACTAAAATCATATTCAAATGTTGCACCACCGAAGTTACCTTCAGAACCTTGATTACCTTGATTACCCTGGTTTCCTTGGTTACCTTGAGGGCCGAGTGGACCTAATGGTCCTTGACGACCTTGATTACCTTGGTTACCTTGATTACCTTGGTTTCCTTGGTTTCCTTGGTTACCTTGATTACCTTGGTTTCCTTGGTTTCCTTGGTTACCTTGGTTACCTTGATTTCCTTGATTACCTTGTGGACCAGTGGGTATATTTGATAGTCCTGAAGCATCACCTTTGAAAAAAGAAGCCGTAACTGCACCAGAAATATCTATTGAACCTGACGTATGTGCATCGGATGTAACAATTTGCTGTATACTTTCAACGCTTCCACTTTTTTCAAAATAAATTTTACCATCATAAGTATTGATAGCTAATTCACCAAGAACTAAACTTCCAGTATTAGGCGCTCGACCTTCGACTGCAGATCTTTTAAGTTTTACTGTGTGCTGTTTTGCCATTATATAACGGCCTCCTTATACAAATATATATTTGCTCATATGAATAGGATTAAAACTATAATAGTTTGTGTAATTTTTTTAATTCACCAAAAAACTTTTGGTATTCTTTTGCGACTTTCCCGAACTGACGGTTTTGAGTTTTATCCCCTGTTAATGCCGCATCATGGGCTAAGCGTGAAAGTTTATGACCTAAGGCACTAAATTCGACCATCATATCTTTTGCGCGTTTTGCAATATCTTTATCCATTAAAATGTTCCTCCATCTATATTAAATACACCATCGACTTCTAAAGAGCCTGTAATTTTCAAGCTACCGGTAGCTTTATACGTATCAGTAAGAGCATTACCAAATGTACTATCACCTGTTAATGTAACTCCTGCGAAAGTTGGTGTAGAAGCGGTATATAGTTGTTGATCTAAAGCTGTAATATTTTGGGCCACAGTTTGGTTAATCTCTGTTCCGCCGATAGCAAATCCGTCTGCGCTAACTTCTACTCTACTAAATGAACCTGTAGACGTAACTGAACCGCTAATACCACCACCTGCAAAAGTAAGCTCACTTGAAGATAATTCCCCTTGCCATGAACCACTGACTTTCCCAGCAGTTTGATTTCGTATAAAATTAGCGTTGGTTCCTAATGAACCACTTACGTCGGCTTGAGTTAATGATCGTATAAATGGTGCATTTGCACCCAAAGCACCACTTACATTTGCAGAAGTGTGTGATCGTAAAAAAGTGGCATTAGAACCTAACGATTGACTTACTTTATCTGGAGTTAAATTTCGTAAAAATGTTGCATTTGTGCCCAATGAACCACTAACTTTATCAGCGGTTTGGTTTCTTATAAAATCTGCATTTGTGCCTAATGCGCCACTGATTTCAGCTTGAGTATATGAAGCGGCTAATCCAGTTAATCCACTACCGTCTCCAGTAAATGAACTAGCAACTATTGCTCCACTTGCACTTACTTGGCTGCCGGTTATATTACCGTCGACATATCGTCCATCAAGTAATTTATTTGACGCGTCATATGGTGTAAATTTTCCTAATATCTTTGGCATTATTTAGTTTCCAATGTAAAATCACCTGTTACAGTATTGGTTGATCTAAAAACATCATAATTTTCTGTATATCCAACATAGTTTGTTACACTAACAGTGACTGAAGATTCAAAATCTGCGCCAAATCCTGTTGAATTATCCCAAAATGATGCTGGATCTGTTAACCTACTTGGAATACATATTAGTATGTATTCACTTGTCATTCCCGTTACTTCTGTCCATACTTGAGTTTGATCATTAGAATTATCTTTAAATGCTAGTGCCTTAATATCGTCTGAATCCCATCCGCTAGCGGCTCCTGATGCACCCCAATAAATATAATTTATTAATGACACTCCCGTATCTAATCTTCCACTTTCGTTAACAGTAACATCAGAACGATATATTTTATAATTCTCTGTTAAACCTGCTGAATTAGTTACACTGTAAGCAGAGCCAATTACTGAAGTTGCCATAACTACTTGGTTGCTTGTTGAAGTTCCCCAAGTAAAATAATTAGATACTGTCCCTAATCTATTTGGATATATCCAAAATACATATTTATTTCCACTTGCATTTATACTTAAATTATTTTGTGTTTTATCCTCAGATAAAGTTGAAGTTAAACCTTCAATAAAAGACTCATCATACGAATTTGCTTGTGTGGATGCGCCATAGAAAATATAATTTTTAAAAGTTATAGAACTTTCATTAGTAGTAAGACCATCAGCAATTACTTGAAATCTCCGGGTGCTTCCTGGATTTGGATATGTAATTGCTACAGTATTATCATCAGTTGCGAATGGAGTTGTCCAATCTGAAATGCCAGTGCTAGTTTGAGATTCAGAAATAGCCGCAATAGTAGGTGGTCCATTATTGTAAGTGGCAGTAAAAGTTATTGCATCGGCGGCTTTCCAAGTTGCTCCTGCTGTGCCAGCCACTTGTGAAGTTGATTCACCATCAGAAAAGCTAGCTATAGAAAATACAAAAGTACTTCCTTCTGCTGCAGAAACCCATTTTGTACCGTTAAACTTTAATACTTGATCTCTTATACTTCCAGAAGTATCAACTTCTATATCATTTATTGAAAATGAACTACTAACGTTAAGCGATCCAGTTATTTGAGCATCTCCTGCATGAGTACCATCCCATTCAGCTGTAACTCCTGTTAGTTCTCTACCATCACCTTGTAGTAAACCAAACGAACCAGTCCCAGTTGATGAACCACTTATATTCCCATCAACCCTTAATTCAGAACCACCTATATGGAAAGCAACTTCTGGCGTACCTTTACCATGTGTTCCTATTCTATTTGCAGAAGAATCAGTTTTAAATAAAGGATTATTAGAATCACCTTTAATGACTAAATCTACATTATTACCACCATCGTTGAATGTAACATCGTGTGGAGCAGAACCTGCATCGTTTAAATCTATGTATGATATACCACCAATATTAAATCTAAGTCTATCATTTGTAAAATTAAGATAAGTATTAACATCATCTGTATGATAAATATATTGGCCAACATTAAGATTACTTGCAGTAATATCACCCGTTGTATCTATAGAACCAGTAATTTGTAAATTGTTTGTTGTTGATTCAAAAGAACCAGTTGTATTGAATATGCCAAGTTGTCCTTCTATACCACTTGCTGGTACACCAGTTAACCCTGCTCCACTACCTACAAATGATGTTGCAACTAAACTACCTGTTACTTGTAAATCATTAGTTGTTGATTGTATTGAACCAGTAAGTGCAAAAATACCGCTGCCACCACTAGTAGTTGTAGTAGATCCACCAGAACTAGTTTGAGTTACAACTCGTACTGACTTGACACCTTCCGTATCTACATCAGTAATAGACATAACGTCAACATCCGTTTCGTTTGTTACTACTAATTGTTTTGGAGTTATAAATTTTTCTGTGTTGACAGGATTAAATGATTCCGGTAATAGGTAGCCTCTTAATGTTACAGAAAAATTTGTTTTTATATTTCTCTTTTGACCTTCAAATTCACTAGCATCTTCAAATGAATCTATTGAAGTTCTAAATTTGAATTTACCAGGTTCTCCCCAGTACGCACCTTCAGCCCAATTAATTCTTTCAATAATTGTATTCATTTGGTCCGTGAAGCTTGTCCAAACAATAAACTCATACGTTAGTACCATATAATCTGGTACTGAAACGGCGTACATTTCTTTTTTGGGCGTTATTCCTTTTGTTGCACTTAATTTATCATATCGATTTTGACGAGTATACTGTGATTGATACGTTTGAAACAGTTTAGGATCTTGTGGGTCGATCTTATCAACAGGAATTGTATCATCTTTTGCCATAGAAGTTCTTCTAAAAGCAATTGCAGGTGTTATAATTTTTCGTTTTTTATCTCGTATCGCACCTTGCTGTTGGATTGAAGCCCATCTTTCTGGGTTAGCATACATTACTGGAACTTTTACGCGTTCGCCATGTTCGCGGATATCTGGTTTTATTACGTTTTCAAAATAGTAAAAAATAGCAGAATCAATATCCATAAGCCCAACAGATAATGATTTAACATTATCATCAGACCTAGATAATTCTCTGCCTCGATTTTGTTTTTCTTGCAGGGTTTTCTTTTCTTCTACCGGTCTTGGATCGCTTAACTCTATATTTGCCACTATGATCTCACTCTTTCAATATTTAATCTAGAAATCTCTGTAATATGGGCGGTGCATACAACAGAATGGTTTTGATCTTGCATACCGCCTATTAATTGATTCTCATTTATAGCATTAATTTCCCAATGTGCATAGTTCCATTTGAGAATATCCCCAACATCGGGAACATAACTTGCTTCTTTTAATGATTGACGTAAAAATGAAAAAGTAGCATTAAAGTTTACATCTGGTCCAAATTCTGTAAGTTCATAATCGAAATCATCTGCTTCTACTATACAGTTTAACGATATACCTTTTTGATATGTTCTACCTGAAGACGATTCGCCATATAAATTTGTTTTAGTTTCGTATACAGAAACTTTAAATGCTGTAACTTCTTGGTTGATAACCCCAGGTTTTGACTTTATAGGATCTCCTACAAGTTCTTTATTCACGGTATCAAAAAATTCTACGTCTCTTGATCGTATAAATCTTCCAGCCATAAGATTATCCTATATAGATATTAAGTGGAACTTTATTAAGTTTTTCTTGTAGTCGTGTACTTTCTTCACTATCCGTTTCCATCAATATTTTTCGACTAGTCTGTTCAAGAGTTTCTCTTAATTCAGCTAAAAGAGCCTCCTTGTCAGTTGCAGCTTCAGCCCTTAAGGTATCACCGTCTAAAGTTATTTCCGAATTGGGAATCGGTACAGTTGCGAATTTACTTCTAATAGTTCCTAATAATTCTTTACACAATGCTAAACCATATTTCCGGATCCATTGTTTACCAACATCATTAATATGTAAATATTGCATATTGTTGTATGGAACATTAGAATAGTCCGAAATTACATTTGCAGTTTCACCGCTAGCCGTAATGAGAGTATTATTTCTTTCCTCAGTTAAGATGTAATCGAACCATAATTTTGTTGTGTTCTCAGGTATTGGGAATATTCTTAATTTATTATTTATCAGAGTAAAAGAATATGAAGATTTTCTAAATTGATCATTAAATTCTATTGCTTGCATTCGTAATAAGTCTTCAAACATTGGCATTAAAACAAATGACACCGCGGGCGAATATTTATCTGAGCCAAAGAAGTTGTCTACAAAATTTGCTGTTCCATATCCTGTTGTAGAATATGGATCGAAATATTTATTTGCTGCAGGTAACGCTTCGTGATAAACTTTTTTAACTTCAATCGCTTTTCCGGATTCAGATACAGTAGACCACAATGCATTAAGATCATAATCTTGACTTCCGCTTACGACGTCAATACTTCCTTTTTTCCAATCAATAAATCCTCCAACGCCTGCTTCTGTTCCATACTGTTGACTTAAAAAAACAGTACGTCCAAGTGTTGGTGTTATTTTTTTACCCGTTAAATTAGAACCAGTAGATTGGCCCTGTAGGTGCAACATGTTATCTCTTATGTTGAATTGGTTAACTTGTGCACTATATTCTGTAACAGATTCTTCAAAGCACGCATAAAAAGAACCAGATTGTAATTCTATATCGACTATAGGGTATCCAAGCCGTCTTGCGGCCCAGTCTGCAAATTGATCAGCGGACGATGTAAAGCTATTTTCTGCATCATAAAAACCATACGGAGTATTTCCTGCAGAAAATGAACTGCTACCTTGCCAAATTGGTACAGCCATAATTTTATTCTCCAATTGAAAACGTTTTCAAGAATAAATATAAAGAAGTAGGAGTTGTAGTACATAAAAAAAGGGGCTCAGAGAGCCCCTTTTTTATTTGAATAGATCAGTTTAATTTAATTTAATTAAACAAGACCTGAATCGGCAACGTTAACTAAGCCATAGAATTCAGAACGAATCATTTTCTTAGCATAACGTGTCATCACGCCTCTACGAGGAGTGAAGTTAGTTGGATCGTAAACAACCGGTGTTAAGATCATAGGCACGTAAGGTGCATATACAGCGCCAGTTTCTAAGAACTGAGCACCCCTGAATCCAATAAGAATTTGATCATCTTGTAGGTAAGGGTTCTTAAATACGTTGAAACGGTTCGCTAAATTACCAATCTTTTGAACACCCATCGCATAGGATTTCGTGACATCAGCATCAGAATCTGTAGCGAATCCAGGGATTACTTCAAGAATAGTAGCAACTTCAGGACTTACGACCATAAAGTTAGCTCCACCTCTTAAGGTTTTCTTGTGAATTGCATTAGATACTGACTGTATCTTATGTCCAAGAGTTTGATACCAATCACCTTTAGTGTATGCATTAGATGCACCAGTGAGTTCACTGTATACACTATTGTTATACTCATAGCCAACTTTAGCTGACCAGTTTTCGGTTTTAGCAGAAGCATTTTGCTTCAACATATCGATTATTTCCAAATCGATTTCCATTGTTACATACTCAGATAAAAGAGCAGTCAATTCTGCTTCAGCATCGACAGCATGATAAGCGTTAAGATCTTGAGCAAGCTCAGGAGTCCAAACAGCTTTCAACTTACGAGTTTTAGCAGTAATTGGAATTGACTTCATCTGAATGTCAACTTCAGGAATTCCAGCATTCGTTTCTTCAGGATTAGATCCTTCAGCAGCTGATGCAGCTTCGAAGTCACCGCGAGAGGTGTCTACTGGCTGTTTGTGATAAGCTACGTGAATCGAATTGCCAGAACCAGACAAGTTGGTTTCGGTTGGATCAACAATAAAGCTGATAAATCCAGTTGTAGCGTCATAGCTAGTAAAAGCTGGGTAGAATGCAGTAAGTGCATCAACACCCGAACCAGTAATAGCAAATGCTTTTACACCGTCCAAGTCCGGTTCACTCAACTGAGATGAAGAGACAATAAGTTTTACTAAACTACCAGCTGCTAGTGAAGCAGATAGATTAGCATCCCAACGTACATCCGCAATAGTAGCAGAAGCAGTCGTATATGTCACATCTGAGTGAGTATCGTTAATTGAATAGCCCCATTTGCCGGCGCCGTAAAGGCCACCGCTAGGGTCCCCTGAACTTGATGTGTTACCATAAAGATCAGAGTCTTTTGCATGAAGCTTACCGTCTTGCTGAGTTGATCCATACTTGAAATCAAGATAGAAAATCAGACCTGATGGTAGATTCATTGGTTGGACAGAAACAAATTCCTGTGCAGAAAGTTCAGCGAAAATCCTACGAACTAGAGGAAGGGCAACGCCACTCCATTGTTCTTGATTAGCTGAAGTTCCGACTTGAGAAGCTTCGTCGATAAGCTGTTTTGCTTGGTTTTCCAAGAGCACAGCCATACCAGCGACTTCCGACTCATTGTTGATTCCTTCTAAGAGGCCAGTGGGTTCCCACTTATTTACCAATTTACGAGAGGAAGCTAGCAACTCATTATGAGGATTGTATCCACCCATAACATCTTTTATTTGTTTGTTAAAAGACATGAGATTCTCCTTATTTATTAATGTTAGCTAGTTTTTGCATTCTGCTGACAAAGTCAACAGATTCGCCGATGATTGGTCTTTTGGACTTAGTTGAAGCAACAGGCTTAGAAGCTTGACTCTTACGCTTGGCGGACTCATTAACAGTTGTACGTGTCATTGACTCAGCAAATGTAGTATAAACAAGTTTAACTTCGCGTACGTTAGCAGCGCGGTCAAATTGTTCGATAACTTTCATTTTCTGTGTTTCAGATACGTTTCTGCTTCTGAAAAGCTTATTCGTATAAAGAAGTTTAGCGTTGAGAAGGTTAACTTCAGAAAGCTTATCTTTTAGATAATGTACTGTTTGCTTGTACTCTTCGAGTTCAGCAGCAGGTACCATGGCTTCTTCAGCGGGTGCAGCTTCATCTTCGTCTTCATCTTCCATTCCTTCTTCTTCAGAAAGAGCTTTAATGATTTCGTCAAGATCTACATCGTCGTCTTCATCTTCCATACCTTCTTCTTCGGCAACTGGCTCATCTTCTTCATCTTCCATGCCGGGTTCGCCTTCTTCAGCGATTTCTTCTTCGTCTTCGTCTTCCATTCCCATTTCTTGTTCAAGTTGACGTAGAACTTCTGCTAGATCTTCATCTTCAGCTTCCATTCCTTCTTCGTCTTCGTCTTCCATACCAGGTTCTTCAGTTTCACCCATAGGTTGATCAGATGCTTCTTCAGCATCTTCATCTTCCATACCGGGTTCAACAGGTGCGCCTTCTTCTTCAGGACCTTGTGCATCTGCTTCAGAAGCAGCAGCGGCAGGTTCTTCATTTTCAGCATCACCTATATCTGATGAAGCCATTTCTTCATCTTCATCCGAATATTCCTCATCGGTCATTTCCTCATCTTCTGCTTCCATTCCTTCTTCTTCACTTTGAAGCTTTTTAGAAAGCATTGATTTTAGATGTGGTGTGAATGCCTCTTCAAGGACTAATTTTGCATTTGCTAGTGCTGTTTCGCGTACTGCTTTGGCATCAGCAATTGCTTCTTTTAAAATGTCTTCCATTTTATTTTCCCTTTTAGAGATTTGTATAGTTATTTGGAACTATAATCAGAATTGATTAATGTTGGAACACCTAACAAACGTAGGTGCATTATATTTTGGTATAAATATGATATAACATTACTAAAGTTCAGCTTTTTTTGATCTTATCTGTTGGCGTAACCTGGCTTTAGCATTTTTATCGCGTTTTATAGCTGAAGGTTTTTCATAAAACTGTCTTTGTTGTAATTCATGTAAAATACCAGACTCTTTAACTTTCTTTTTGAATTTCTTTAGCGCAAATTCAAATTTATTATTCATAACCTTAACGTATATTGCCATGCGGCCTCCTATCGATTAAAATATTCTTCGAAACGTTTATATGCTGCTCGTTCATCAAACTTACCTTGACGTTTAACACCTACTTTAATTGCATCTATAAATGCATGCTTTAAACCTGGAGCATTAAATGATGACATCATTCTATTGATATTATCCATTGATCTTCCAATTCCTGCAATGGCATTTGTTAGAGGTTTTTTAAGTTTTTCGGCTTCCTTCATATCTGCATTTGCTGCGCTATCCTCATCGGCTTCTTTTATAGGAACAAATGCATTGGCAGGATGATGATTAGATATATGTCCTTTTTGGTTTGAAAGAATGTCTATTTTCTTTGCCCAGTTTTCAGTCATAGTTTTAGAGTTTTTCATAGATGTGTCCAAATTTAAAATCGTTGTAGTTCTTTATCGCATTTTTTCATCAATACTGCCAATAACTTATCATACTTTTTTAATACCTTGTATGCATACGATTCTTCCATTATACGATTATTTTTTAACCATGACTTAGTATAGCCATTAACTTCATCTTGCATCTCTTCTATGACCATTTCATTATAATCAAAAACATCTGTAGATTCTGTAAGTTTTTCAACCTGTTCTTGCCATTTTTTAGGCTTCGCTTTCAATATAGCGTTTTTAAATTTACCATATGTCATATTTCTTTTCATAGTAGCAATTGTTTCTCCAGAATCTCCACCGGCCACAAGATCAACGTCATCCCAATACATATCTTCATCTGCTTTACCAACATGCTTCATAATTTTTCTATCTTTTTTTAGAGCAGTTAAAATAATATCTCTATTCATAGGACCATTTGGATCCCATATTGAATCTGTATCTTTAAGTTTTTCGATTAATAAAGATTTAAGTTTAATCATTGGTCTACTCCATAATTTTTAGCTTCTGAAGAATCAAATTTATATAACGAAACCTTATTGGCGCCGGATCCGATAGCTAACGCTCCTCGCCATTCGTATGCACCAAACATATAGGCTCTTTTAAATTTACCTGTTGATCGATTAACCTCGGCACCCTTAAAATAATAATATTCACCGTAATCCATGGTTTTTAATTTCTTATTCGCACCAAACCAATCATACTTTGTTTTATTCGCATCTTGATCATACGTACCTTTGCCAGATCCTAAAAATATAACAGGAAACCGGTCCATTGAATAATTAAAATGATGTGAGGTATTTCTTTCGCGCATTATATAAATTTCATTTTTCTTTAAAGATGTAGCACGAATATTACCACCAGTCAATGCAATTGCAGCATCCCATTGTTCATCTTTATCGCCACTTCCCATAAGTTCAGCGGCCTTTGATAAGCTATAACTCGCTTCGTGAAGCTTTCCATACATTTCTTGATAATGTTCTTTAAGAAGCATCTTCTATCTCTTTAATTTCTTGTATTTCAAAATAGCGATTATATATCATGCCCATATCTTCGTATAATGCGGACATTCTATCTTGTAAAGCTTTTGCTTCTGACGCTAACTTATTAAACTTATTAGCGTGGTTTTTTAATTCAGTCATGTTTCTTTTTACAGTAACTGCATCGAACCAATCTTTAGTCTCATCAACAACATGTTGCTGAGAAGCTTCAGCCATTTTAACAAGTTGCTGGCCTATTTCAGCAATGTTTTTCGGTCCATAAATATCTTTACCTAAAGATTGAAATTTATTTACTGATGATACTAGTTCTTCTTTTTCCATTATTGAAGCTTCAGAATTATGTTTTAATACTTCTTTAGCAACTTTTACTAAGCTTGAATTTGAACGTGATTCTCTAAATGGGGAATTAAGTGCTTGTGGAAATACTATTCCACCTATAGATTCTTCTAATATATCTTTTAATTTCATTTTAGTTTCCTAATAAAATGTTTATAATGTCTCGTTCAACTTTTGCCCACTTATTGTGAACATTATTTTTTGATTCATTCACAGGGCTTAAAAATGCTCCGTGAGTAGAAGGATTAGAAACAAAATCAAACGCAATTAATTCAAAATCACTTTGAACTTCATCACCCTTTGATTCACTTTTAATTGAACCTAAACCCCTTGAACTTATACCTAATTTAATACCACCTTTAAATAATTCTTTTAAAATGTTTCCGGCTGGGGTACTTAATACTTCGACTGTTCCAACAAGATCATTATTTTGCCAATGCATTTCTAATATGTTATGAGATACATTTTGTAAATTTACTACTGATGAATCTGGGTGATCTAATTCTCCCATAGCTCTACGTTCTTTAATAAACTCGTCAGTATATTTTTTGGCTTCTCTCATGAGAATTTCTCTTGGGTAAACCCGACCATTCTGATTTTGAGATTCGGCTCTTTGCAATACACCCTTAACAATAAGCCGGCCGCCATTGGAACTCATTGATTCATTAATTTTTTCTGGTGTGACATCAAATGGTATTGTGTCTACTATTAATCTCTTATCCATTATACTAAATCCTTAATTCTTGTTGATAATCTCATTAATTTTTCAGAGATTTTATGAAGAGCGCCCTTTGTTCTTTTGTAATATTGATCTGATTTAAACTTTGTTTCATTTTTAAGCTTTACATTATGCTTAACAATTTTTTCTATTTCAGAAATTTTATTCCGGATTTCGGTCATAGACTTAGCAATTTTTTGCTTTGTAGATAAGCTATCATCGTTTCTCCAATGATAGTAACCTTCTTCAACAACGCTCATACCGTCAGAAAGTTTTAACTCATCTTTATCTTTTTCCTTATCAGTAAAGGCATTTGGCGTTGCATATGGGGCCGCAGCTCCAGATGTTGACATTTCTGCCAATTCTTTACGAATCATATTGCGTATAAGTTCTTTAAGCTTTAATTGCATTTCTTACATCTTCTAGAAGCTGATGGAATCTCATTAACTTGAGAATATCTTTTGAATACGAGCGATTTGAAGGTTTTGTTTCACGTATAAGTGTAATACATTCTTTTAATTTTATCTTGATAACTTTATTTTCAATTTTAGATAATGACGTTTTTAATTCACGTAAAACCATATTAAAATTTGATGTTAAATATTCTTGTAAACCATTTGTATTACTAATGTTATTAATGTATTCTCTCAAGACGTCTTTTTGACTGCTCAATAATGTATCATATTTCTTATTGAACCTTTCAACCAGTACTCTGTATGCTAAAATTCGCAAATCTTTATTTTCTTTTCTTAATGTTGCGACTGTTGAAGAATCCACTTCTTTGTCAACAGCTGTCATGTGTTCGATTAATGTCGTTTTTGATTTTGTATATGAAACTGGGTTATCAATATTTTCAGATAAAACATTGTGTATAGATGCTAGTAATTTATAATTCGCAACCTTTGACTTTAAAAAATCATTTAAATGAAAATTTTCTTTCATTTGTTTTATAAGCAAATATTTTTCTTTATTAAGCTTGCTAGTATTAATGTTCCTAGTATATGCTTTAATAGTATTTTCGATTAGCTCTTTAGCATGATCTGGTGTTTTAACTTTGTTTTCAATCAACACATTAAAATATTTATTCTCTTTAAATAATTCAGAGTTTTTATTGAAACTAGTTTTCAAAATTGTTTCGGCTACTCCAGTCTTATTGCTATTTAAGATGTCTGCGGTTATTTGTCTTACTAGCAACTCAAAGAGAAGCCCTGTGTTTTTATACTTTGAATGTTTCATTTTAGAAAAAAATTCCTTTTAGCTAAAGTAGTTCATTTATAAATATTGGGATTACAGATAAATTACTTGGTTTCTTTTAGTGTGTCGTCTAGATTATCGATCTCTTGAATAATTTTGGTTTCCTTATTTCCAAAGCTCTTTGCCATACGATCTATGTGCGATAATGCTAATGGACTCTTCCTATAATTATGTTTAACAGGAGACGGGTCACGTCCAATACTGTGAGTATAATCATGCTTACCGAGGACATCTTTAACGTCATAGGTATCACGGTCCATTGTGTCCCTATTGCTTTTTTCGTGAGTTTCTTCATTGTTTCTTGGACTTGATTCCGGCTGTTGCATTTGCCCTTCTTCCGCCGGCTTCGCTGGATCATTTCCCTCATTTTCTATAGAACCTAATCTAAATAATGTCTTTTTATCGTCTAATATTTCACCTTCAACTTTAGAAACTTCTTCAGCACTGAAATTAAAGATGTTATCATAAAGCCACTGTTTTGAAACCAAATTTGCATCGGCCATATCTTTAGCAATACGTTGTTTTGAATCCCATAGTTCAAGTCGTTCTTGTTCATATATTGTAGATGGATTAGTTAATTCTAATTCAAAATCAACTAAACCGGAATCAGTAAAACCTTGAGCATATAAGTGCGCAACGGCAATTTTTGTTAATTCACTAATTGTAATTCGCTGAATTCTTTCAATTGTGCGGGCAAATCTAACATCTTCGGCGGCTAAAGTAGCTTTTGATCCAACATTTTCTTCATACCCTAAAAATGCTTTAGGAATCTTTAATGAAGCAAGCATTCTGTTTCGTAGATACTCAATATCTTCAACAGCTTCATATGTTAATCCTGGAAGAGATTCAATTGATGTTCCAGAATCGCCTCCTCGAACTGGTAGATAAAAATCTTCTGTAAGGTTTTGCATATTGTATTTTAGATTATATTCGCCTGTATTTTCATCGACGACTGGGGCTTTTTTCATCTTATCGATGATTCTTTTCATGTATGTATCTACTTCATTTGGAGGTAAATTACCAATATCGACTTTAAAAATTCTTTTTTCTGGTGCTCTCATGATACGATGTATTAACATAGCATCTTCCATAAGACTTAATTGTTTCCAAGTTCTTCTAGCACCTTCAACCATTGCTTTACCGTATGGAGCATAATTAGAATCGGAAAGTAGTCTGAAATGTGCTACTTCATAGTTTTGATATTCAGTTCTATTTGAATTTGCCGGAGAATTTCGTGGATCTGTTGCATCTACTATGAATTTTACTTCTTGCGGGTTTTCTGGGTTCCAGTTTTCAATCCTAGAAACATCATATGCAGACATTGGCATGACATTTATTACCCCAAACTTTTCTTCTATCTCTAAATGTAGAAAAAAGTCACCGTACTTGCACATATTTCTAATCCATGGCCATAAATTAAACTCTACGTTTAAAATGTCAAAAAACAAATTATGAAGGATTTCTTTTATCTGATTATTATTTGATTTTATTTCTAAAACGTTGCCGTATTCAGATTTCATTGTTGACTCATCTGCGTATACATCTAGAGCCGAAGACAATATGGAATCATCATCCATTGCTTCATAATCCCTAAATAACGCTAATCGTTGGGCTTTTGCCAATTCACCCGAATAACCATGATAGCCACCACCCGAATAATTCGTAGCAAAAAGCTTTGTGTATCTATCCTGTAACGTTTTTGATCCGGCTTGAATTTCATCGGTATCAATTACTTTTAGTTTTTTTCCGCCGATATTTCTTACTATTACATTAGTAGAAAATAATCGTTGGATTCTATCAAAAAATGTGTCTTGTTGTGCCATATTATATTAACCAAGTTAGTGATTCTTTAGTATCTCCAACACTCTGTTTCCAACCGTAATCGTTTTCATCTTCAACTTTATAAACACCAGAGTTGGAGTCCATTTTAGACATTGCTTGTCTTGTCATATCTATACCTTGTTCTAGTAATCTGAGTGCGGTTTCTCTTACCCAAAGACCGATCGCTAAACTCATTACTAAATCGTCATTATATCCCTTTAATGCTTCGGCTTTACCATTGTTATAAATAAATACATAAAGTTCGTCAATAGTTCGTATTGAGTTTATTTTAATTTCTTTCTCGCGTACAAATTGTGAAAGCTTTTCAATTATTAATGGTCTACTTTTCATTGATGTAGTAAATCCAGGGACCATCATTTTATTTTCACCTCTATATTTATTCGTAAACTGCGTTTTTGAATCAGTATATTTTAAATCTTTTTTCATCCAAAATAAATTTCGATATTCTCTGTCTATTAATGACTGTAAAACCGCCCATCCGATATTATTGTTTTCCACAATTACCAATGCATCATTATATTCTGTACCTACAGACATTAAAATATTCGCATATCTTGTGGTGTCGACTTTACCCTTATATTCCGCTACTTGTTCTAAATTATCTATATCAATAACATGAAAAGCTGAATAGTCACTGCCGTCTCCACGAGCAACGTCAGCACTTATTAAATAGCGACAATCTTTTTCTGGGTTAGCCCATATCCACATTTCATCTGCATATCTTTTGTCGAGTGGGGCAGTTTCATAATTTTCTTGATATTCTTTTAGTACTGGACCAGGAATGACAGTATTACCTGAACTGATAAAATCGCAATCGCATTCTTGTGCCGCCATGTCAGGTCCTAATAACTTATCTTGTTTGGCGCGCCATTCTTGGCCTCTATTTGGATGTACAGTCCAATGTAATTTTATAAAATTAAAACTATTTGTTCCTTCTTCTGCTCCGACCCATGTCTGATGGAACCAATTACCCATCCCGTTTGGCGTTGATAAAGCAATACATTTACCTCCAGTTGCTAAGGTTTGTTGAGCTGCACCCCATATTTCATCAATATTTGCAATAAATGCTGCTTCGTCAATTATTAACAATGATAGTGCTTCAGAACGGCCGGCATCACCGGTTGAAGATATTGCTTTTATCTGGGAACCGTTTTTATATCGCAATGAAAGTTTGTTGTCTTCAACGCAACCCTGCTTTAACCAATTAGGTAATTCTTTATGCATGACTCTAACTTTTGTTACAAGATTTTTAGCAACGTCTTGTTTTGTCGCAATTACAAGTATATTTTTATCGGCATGGAAATTCATTAACCATAATGAGTAGCCCGCTGAAAGGGTTGAAAGTCCTAACTGCCGTGCTTTTAAGATTACGTTATAGTTATGTTCATTAAAATCTTTTAATGTTCTCTCTTGAAAATTATATAACTCAAATTTTATTTTTCCCTTTACAGGATGTTGAATATAACAATACTCTTTCATAAAATAAACAGGATCTAATGCGCATTTAACGTACTCATCCCGTATAGCATCTTTTATCTGTTTGCTATTTTTTGGCATCTAATTTATCCAATATTTCAATAACTTCTTTTTCTGTGTCTTTTAATTGTTCTAATGCTTCTTTCGCTTCATTAATTAAGCCAGCGGGTTTTTCATATTTATCAACATGAACAAATCCAGTATCAATATTGACTGGCTCAACGACTTCCATAGGTGAAGCATCTAACCATTCAGTGATAGAAACAATTTGATCTTTTATCGCACTAAGCCTATTAGCAAAATATTTCTTATTTTCATAGTCAACAAATGTACCATTAACACGTAATTCATGTTCTTCTTCAATTTGACATTCAAAACAATGATTAAATAACATCCACATTTTTCTGTCTAAGCGAGCCTTCATTATATGGTCACATTTAGGACAAAACCACGGCATTCTAGCCTCTTTCATTATTTCAGTAAGAGGACCTTCTATATCACCATGTTTCTTTTTCTTTTTTTCATAGCCAACCATGACTTTTTTTTCATACTTTTGACCTGCGAGTATACTGCTTAATGCTTTATCTTCACTATTCATAACTTACCTCGAAAATTTCATTAAACCGGTTATTTGATTAATAGGCGCAAATATACCGGTAAACTTAAATATTTTGCCATTGTATTTGAAAACTAAACCTTCAGATGGTACTATTGTGTCTAGACCGCCCATAGCCTTTATCTTGTTTAATTGGGTCTTTAATTTACCGATTGCAGATAAATCTTTTGAATTTTTTATTTGTTTAACAGCTTTATCTAAATCAGAGCGTAAACTTTGAGCAGTTTTACTTGGATTAGGCGCTAACCAATTTGAAACATTAGAAAGTATCTCTGCTCCAAGTTGAAAAAATAAAGTTTCAAATGGTTTCATATTATTTTTTAATATTTTTGGCTTATCTATTTTATCGGTTGTTCGTGCCCAATCAACAAAGTCCGGATGATCCGGTTTTAATTTATTAAGCTCTGTTAGTTTATAGGTCTTATTATCAAAGGCCCATCTTTTCATAAGTGGGTATAAAACATTATCTGGTATACTTGCAAAATCTGTAGAATGTGCACCAGCCAAAATATATTCTAACCAAAAGTGTTGGTGATAAAGAGAAACTTCGTCTGAATCAGATAACTTATATTTGTTTTGTAATTTTGTCAACATAGTCAAGAATTTTGATTGTTTTGCCGAATAATCTTTTGCCTTTGCAACTTTTAACACATTAGGACCTTTAAACGAGAATTTTGTTTCAATTGTGGAATTAATTTTACTAATGATCGACGCTAATTTTGATCCTCCTGATCTTACTTCACCTCTTGCTGCAGCGGTTGCTGTATCATATTTTAATATTCCGTGAAAAATTATTGTTGCAGGGCCATCATAATCAATAACGTTTTTTGTTGGTGAATAAATAATTTCCAAATTAGCCCAATTATTGCCATTATCAAATAATACATCTTGATCTTTTTTGGACATTCTTTCAAGTGTACTTTTCAAATCCGTCATTGCATATACAAAAGCATTTCTAACAGCAGGTATATGATTTTTAAATTTGTTTTTAACATCGTCAAGTGACATTCCACCTTGTTTTATATTGCCTTTATTTCTTGCGGCTTTAGCTTTTCCGTCAACAACAGAAACCATTAAATTTTGCCCATCTAATTTTTCAGTAATTCCTTCTTCTTTGTCTAATTTACCTTGAAGACCTAAACGAATGATCTGTTTAAGATCTCCGAATGTAAGTCCATAATCGTCAAATGGATGTGCCATATGTCCATAGGCTCCCCCCATAAGCAGTAACTCCTTTTTTCTTATAACTTGTTCTTGAAAAACTGAAATAAATAAATCGAATGTTTTCTGATCAAAGTAGCCAAACATTTTTTTGAAAAACTTCTTTCTTAACACTAAATCGTAATCATCAGAACCTAAAAGTTTTCTCATTGTTGTTCCACTTATTTCTTGGCCGCCAACTTTTACACTAGTATGTGGTAATTCAACTTTGTATCCATGTTCACCATAACCTTTAAGTCTCATATAATTTTTTCTATAATCTTTAAAGTATTTTCCACCAGAAAGTCTTTGACCATCTTTAGCGCCAACTCCAAATACAACAGCTGTAGTATTTTCATCATATCTGTTTAACAATTTTTTAGGCATATATGGTTGAGATTCCATTTGAATTGCAGATGATGGTATACCCATTTTTTGCATGTGTTTTTTCTTTTCTGAAAAGGACATCGGATGTCTTGCTCCACCAGTTTTATTTGAAGTTACGATATAAACTTCATCAAATCTTCGTTTAAGAAAATCATATGACTTTTTATGATGTGGACCAAACGGTTGAAACCTTCCAGGATAAACAGCTATCACTTTTTCTATCCTACTTTCTTCTTCTTGTATATATATACTTCTATCTTTTCTAGATGCAGCTTTTTTTACATTTTTTCTACTTGGAGACGGGATAATACCTACATCTTCATTGAACGTTATACCAATAGCAATATCTTCATTGACTTTCGCTTTCATAGTCGTCTGCTTATATGATGGAATTATTACGACTTGACTTTTACGATTTGGTCCTATACCCATCCACTTAACAATTTCCCAACCGAGTACTTGTGCAATTTGTTCCATCTCTACTTGATATTTAGCGTCCGCAACTTTATATTTTTCAGTTCCTGCTACAACTGCTCCACCGTATGTAACCATATCAGCACGTGTAGTTCTGTTTACTCCAACGCGTTGATCGTCCATCATACTAACATCATATACTGGATCTTTAGCGTATTTGTTTAAAACGTAATCAACTATAGGCCATCCGAGAATCTTAGCAGCTTTAGATTTTGTAATTTTTTTATAAGCATCAAAACTTGAAAAGAAATCATATAATCCTTCATCAGAATAAACACCTTGAACATTACTAGATTCTGCTAGGAAATTTTCAATCAAACTATCCGTTATGATAATTGGATCTTTACCATATAAAACTTCATTTGCTATTTGTTCACTTAATGTTGTCATTCTGGAATGTTTCCATATACATCGTTTTGACTTAATGATGTTGTCTGTCCAGTTCCATATGTATTTTGGTGCTGATCCTCGGTTGCATTATGAAACCCGTGACTATGAACAGGTTTTCCATCTATTTCAGTTGGTATCTGTTGTGGCTCTGGGGTATCTGGAAAATTTTCCAGTCCACCAATATCTTCACCTGCAAATATATCTACTTGTGTCATATCGCCCATTTTAGTATCTGCAAGTGGTGATTCATCAAATCTACCCACAGGACTACCTAAAGGACTTATTTCTGGTAATTGTAAATCTTCTAATGCCATTTTATATCTCCTATACTTCTAAACTTCTTTTAAACCATCCATAATAAAATTTTGCCAAATCAGGTTTTCTTTCAATTAACGTAGCATAATATTTTATCCTATATGCTCGGACCCTTTGAAGTTCAACATTCTTCATTGCTCCAACAGTCTTTGGACCAATTCCACCGTCTATTTTTAGACCAGCTCCTTTAGCGTTTGCTGTTTCCTGTAGAATTTTTGTTGCGCGGCTTCTGCCCATATTTACACACATATCGAAATATACGTGCCTAAGCTCTTCAGGAAGTTCCCCACATCGGTTGCGCATCCAATAGTCTTTCTTATAAATATCTTTGGCACCATCTTTAGTAAGATTTTTAATGTCTACATCTGGATATGCTCTTTTTGATACTCCAAAGTTAGTTTCGCCGCCGGGATCTTTAGGATCATTTACATAACCGCCTTCATGGTGTAAAACTACTTCTATTATTTCGTCAAAAGTTATTTTCATTTTTTCTCTCCTTTTATTATGATGTTGTTGAAATTTCTACTAGTACTGCTACATCATCTAGTGTTACAGTGCCGGCATTACCGGCCGCATAAAGTTTTGCCGTTATTTGATCGCCGGCGACGAATGTATCAACACCAACTGCCTGTACTGAATACAGGCCTTCGTCGCCACTTCCGGCTGGTGTCATAGTCGGGGAGAAGACACTCGACCCATTTTTGTATACATGCAGAGTAACTGTTGAAGATGCATGAGAATTAGTGCAATCCATTTGTAAACTAGCGGCGGTAATTGAACCGGCTCGCATCATACGATAGCCTTTACCGTTTGTTGCACCATTGATTACTGTTAATTCAATAGTTGTAGAAGTGCCGGCCACACTCAATCCGGAATTGTGACCGAATGGCAATAATTGGCGTGTTACTAGTCCGGTGGCTATTTTATTACTATCGATAATTTCTGTATCGTCCATGTAATATTCGCCAGTAATATTGATATCGCCAGCCACATCTAATAATTTGCCAGGTGCCGTATCACTTATACCGACTTTTCCATCTTGTAAAATTGTAAGAGCTTCAAACGCAGTGCCAGATTGGTTGTCTGACATAATGTCTAATCTGTTGTTAACTCCGGATAAATCTCCTCTATATACCATACTCCAACCGTATGCTGCACTGTCAGTATTACCATCTTGTGTGTCAATTCTTAACAATGTAACTTTAGCACTAGTAGTATCAGCACCAATTCTTATTGCAGTTCCATTATTAGTCTGCGCGATTCTAAGAGTGTTGCCTGTTGATCCTGTTGTTCCTCCAACGTCTAATCTATAAGTAGGAGCTCCTCCAATACCAAGATTTGATCCGTCAAATTGTAACTTGGATTCGCCAGTAACAGCCGTAGCTCCTGTTGCCGTAAGAACATAATTATTGGTCATTGAAGCTGCTGTCGTTATAGCTGCAGACGATAATCCGGTAAGTCCTGATCCGTCGCCAACGAAATGGGATGCAGTAATAGAATTATTTGATGCATTTACATCGCCTTGTAAATAAATACTTCCACTGTTACCCATTGTCCCGGTGTCGACCGCACCAGGTTTTCCAGGGGATAAGTATATGCTTCCACCGTCTCCACTGTTTTTAGACCCAGCCCATTCAGCACTAGCACCATCCGCTGCAGCAATATGAATTGCTCCGGCGGTACCAGTCATACTCCATGGCGCTGCTGAATACCCGTGTTCAGGGGATTGCCATGAATATGCGGACGTAGAAGCGTATGGTCTCATTCCACGAATATATAAATCTTCTATTGATCCTGTACCCGTATTAACTGCAGGATAATTAAAGCCTATGGTCGGGTTAATATATGAAGAGCCGGTTGCGGTTCCATCAGCACCGACTAAAGACTTAGAAACATTAAACAGAATTTGATTTGGTAACATTGTTAATGCTTCAAAAGGTTTTTTTGTTTTTAAATCTAATCCGGAATCATCAAATCTTAAACGTTCAGTTCCTGTAGTTTGCATTTGGAGACCGTCAGAAGACGCTTCAAGTAATCTCGTTCCGCCAATTGTAAGATAACATTCGTCGAAAATAATTCCTGGAAGTCTCAGCCATACACCTTTTGCGTTGACATTAGGTATGTTGCCATCATTGTAAAGTACTTTGTGAGCTCCCTGTTCATTTGCTGAAATGCCAGTCGTAGTAGCATCTACTGCATCATACATGTCTTTAGATTTAAAATCTCCGCCGAAGATAACCATGCACGAAAGTTGCACTTGGAGTGTCGCACCAGAAAGGCTTCCAGATAAGACCCCTTGTTTTTCAGATTGTACCTTATTAGGTGTCCAATAAGTTTTAGCTCCATCTATAGGATCTGGAGTGCCTTTGAACAAAGTAATAGCGGTGGTGGAGATAAGCGTTTCATCATATGAAGTTCCGCCGTCTCTATCACACATTACGCGGAGTTGTGTTGTATAATCAATGACACTATTGGCACAACCTGTTTCACTTTTCATTCTATATAAATGCAATAATCGTTTGATATTTATATTAGTTGGAGGAGCTTGTAGGCCGGCTTTAAAGTCGATAAGTGAATCTTCTGCAGCAGAAACGTGTCCTATATCTTGTTCAAGTGACCAGTTGACTACCATCCCAGCAGTACCGGCGTCCTCGGTACCCCAATTGGGGCTGAAGGAGTTTGCAGATGACATTACAACAACTCCAGGTTCTACAAATAATACTTTACCACCACCTGTACTCATAACTTGGTGTTCGTTATGAATTAATCCTCCATCATCTATTATTGAAGAAGTTAATGAACCAGACCAGTGTGGAGAATACCCGTTGCCGGTAGTCATGTCTGGGGCTTGACTCGCATCTACATAAGTTACAAACCGATCCCATCCGGATGAATCAATAAGTTGTTGATCATTGGAAGATCCAGGACCAACATATGCCATACTGTGTGTCGCATTATAAGTGTCCTTATTTGTGGCTCCGCCATAAGATCCGGCTCCTAGATATTTTTGGCCACCGATTCCAGAGATAGCAGTTTTAAATGATTCATCCCACCCTGGGATTGAGAGTCCAAAATCCTTATTTTGGACTAATTGAGCAGGTACACTTCCTGGGTTTGATAATGCAAATGATCCAACTTTAACTCTTTGCTGCCAACGTTTATTTCCGTTCGTAGTAGTTTCTCGTTCTTGAACTCCTAAGCCACTTAGATCGCTAGAAGAAGAAATAGACGTTTTTCGAACCCGTCCACCAACACTAGTGTCTTCAGCTTCGATAGATCCAGCTCTCAAATCCCATCCAGCAATACTACCAGTATTAGTCGCGATTAAATTTGTAGCGGTAACAGTTCCTGCGATTGTTGCAGAATTTGCAACTAAAACTCCAGCGTCTGATACATAAAATCCTGTCGATGAAGGACCTAATCCGATACCATCTGCTCCGATAAAAATGCCGGAATTGGCATCAAGATATGCAGCTTTGCTTCCTTCAGTTAAGTTTGTGCCTATTGTAAATCCACCAATAGTACCTCCTGTTGCAGTAATATCACCTGTGATCTTAGCAGCTGAAGCAGTTATTTGTCCTGATGACTTTAATCGTAATCCCGTGTTTCCAGTAGCACCACTTGAGGAGATCTCAGAGTCTGTAATTCCAAAACCACCAATTACTCCTGATCCTGTAGCATTTATAACATTTGCTGTTATTGTTCCACCAAACTGGTGACTTGATCCGTCTGCAGTTACATTACCGCTTGAGTCTAATGAGAAATTACCAGCTTCAACTGTTAAATGATTTCCATCAAATTTTATAAATTTAGAAGCATTTCCTACATTAAATTTTGCAACACCGCTATCAAGACCTAAAAACCCACCAGCAGTATCATCAGAAAAACCTGACTTTTTAACATATAATCCTTCTGCGGCTGCTGTTGAATCTAACTTGACATTATTCTTTGATATTGACCCTGCATTTATAGTCCAGCCTGCTATTATATTTTGAGTTTCAGATATTTCAAAAACTGTATTACCGTTTGACTTTACACCTTTTATTCCAAAAGAATCACTACCATTGACATCTCCAATTACAATTCTAGGAGTAGTAGTAGCTGCAGAACCTGTGTAGATATTTATTTGTTTGTTGCTGGCATCTATTTTTATTCCGCCATCAGTATCAAGACTTTCTATTACACCTGACCCTATTGTCCAACCACCAGCAGTTAATACATCACCTATATAACTAAAGTTTTCTCCAACAAAAAAGATTGGGTCTGCTGATGCACTTACGAAAAATAAACTTGCAGATGGACTCATTCCAGTATGAGTTGTCGCGTTTGTTCCCAGTGCTATCTTAGCCTGGTTGCCGTCTATTGTTGCGACTGTTCCACTTGTCAATTGACCTGGTCCCAATTCCCATCCAGCCAATCTTGCTTTATTCGCAGTAATCAATACTGAAGCGCTTGCTTCACTTCCTGAAACCGTTCCACTTCCACTAAATACAGCAAATCCGTATGGATTGTCTACAGTTCCATCATGTAATGGCAATTTACCTAATACTAATTTAGGTTGAGCTTCATTGATACTGCCAGTCCATATAGTTAATGCTTGTGCAGTTGAACTTAATCTTACACTACCACCGGAATTATCACTCTGTATATTACCTGGAATTAAATCCCATCCGGCAATCATATTTCGTTCATTTGAAAGTTCGAAGGTTGCATCTGCTGCGAGTACCCCAGTCCCATCAAATCCTATTACTCCGTACTTTGCAGTAGTATAACCACCTACACCGTTTAAATCTCCTACTCTAACTCGTTCTCTTGTTCCATCCGTTACTCTTAAACTTGGATTTGTAGCGTTTAAAGATATGTTAGACTTAGAAATAGCATCGGTAGTTAATGACCATCCAGCTATTTCGTTTACTTGTTCTGAAATTTCGAATACCCTATTACCGCTACCATCCATGCCCAGTATTCCGTACTTATCATAATCAGCTGATTGTTTTACCTGACCAACTCTTACTCTCGTATTGCCTGCATCATCAATAACATCCATAAATGGAGCGGCCGTTGAAGATGCGTCTAATAGTAAGCTTCCTCCTGAGATTCTAACTGCAGTTCCACCTACAACCAAATCAGCAAGACTATCATTATCTCCACCGGTGCCTCCGACGTACTTATCAATAATAACAGCATACTGTGTTGCATCAGCCACTGGGGTATCAGCTGTACCATTATCGGTAATTCCAAACTTAACACTAGCAATAGTACCAGTATCTGGATGAGCATCTTTATACCATAACGTAGATCCACTTACAAACGTTGCCGACTTATCATCTTTAAACGAAACTGTACCGGTACCTGTAGTTCCAGTAAAACTATTAATGACTCCAGAATCACTAATGTAAAGAGCTCCATTTGAAGCCTTCACAGTATCTTTCTGGAATATGTGAGTCCGTAACGTATTACGAACAACAATATTATCTATTTCTAGAGATGATCCATTTGCGCCATAGTCAATTGACCAGCCTGTACCGAACATTCCTGTAACAAATGTATTGTAAATAGAATCGCCGGAGCCATCTAATATGATGTCATCGGTGCTAGTTAATCCAGCGAATGATGGACTGTCTCCTGTTCCTACTCCAAGACTTGTTCTAGCTACCGTAGTACTTTCGTATCCAAAAGTACCTGCACCCGTAGCTACTATAAATTGTCCGTCAGATGCTGCTGCACCCAATGTATCTAAATCTTCTAATACACCATCTACTGCTATCGTCTTAGACGAGCCTTCACCATCGGCATTAACCGCGGCCATACCAGCCCCAACAGATAATGTTCCAACATAATTTCCACTTGTGTATGTTCCAAGTGCTATGTCGCTTGCATTCCATTCACCGGTTGCAATTGTACCAACAGTTACTATACTATCATCACCAGCATAAGTACCTGCAGAAACTGTATCTAAAGTGGCATGATATGCTTGAACGTCAGTACCTATCTCAAGATTGACGGTAGCTTTAAATGTTGCCTCATTGGCATCATCCAATATACTTCTACCAAAAGATGTTAAACCGGTCACAGCATAAGTGTCAGCGGCAGTAGTGTAAACCATCTTATCTGCGGCAGTGGTTAATCCTGCAATGGATGCTAATCCCGCATCTTGGGCTTGAACATCAGTTCCTATTTCAAGATTGACGGTAGCTTTAAATGCTGCCTCATCAGCATCATCTAATATACTTCTACCAAAAGATGTTAAACCAGTCACAGCATAAGTGTCAGCGGCAGTAGTGTAAATCATTTTATCAGCTGCAGTGGTTAATCCTGAGATGGATGCTAATCCAGCATCCTGTGCTTGAACGTCAGTTCCTATTTCAAGATTAACGGTAGCTTTAAATGCTGCTTCATCGGCATCGTCTAATATGCTTCTACCAAAGGATGTAATTGCAGTTTCTGTAAATGTATCTGCGGCGGTCGTGTAAATCATCTTATCAGCTGCAGTAGTAATAGTACCTATGTTTCCTATAGTAGTTGTTTGTGCGGCAGTCCAACCTGCAACTGAAGCTAATTGATCGTCAAAAGCTTGAACATCTGTGCCGATTATTAATCCTAAAGTTGTTCTTGCATTTGTTGCAGCTGCATCATCTATAAGTGATGCACCAAATGTGGAGATTGTTGTACTTGCAGGAAGTGAGAGCGTCTTAATGTCCGCATCAACTTCACTATCCATTAACGCGCCAGCAGCTTCTACATTTGTTGCATCAGTTACGTCTGCATTAGTTTCAACAGAATCTAATAAAGTTTCTTGAGCATCTGTCATTAATCTTTTGTTTGATGCGTCTGTAAAATTAGTAGTTGTAAATGTAGGTGTTGCGCCACTAACTACTGATTGGTTTAGTGCTTTGACATCCGCGATACTTGTTAATTCACTATCCATTAACGCGCCAGCAGCTTCTACATTTGTTGCATCAGTTACGTCTGCGCTAGTTTCTATGCCGTCTAATTTATCAAACATCTCATCAGACATTACGCCCCAATTATCCGTATCAGCTAGTGGTAGAACTGCATTAGTTCCATCAGAAGATACTATGTCTATTTTTGTACCGTCTCTGCTTACAGAAAGGTTTGTAGTAACGTTTGTTTCTTTAAGAGTGTTGGCCGCAACCGCCGTATTATTTGCTACTTCAGTATCAAAATCACTAATAGCTGTAGCTGCAAGTTGACCGCCCGTTGTGCTTCCTGCGTGCGTATGATTTGCATTTGTCCAACCGGTTGCTGAAATTGTTGGGGTTGTTAAAGTTTTATTTGTTAGTGTATCTGAAGAATCTATTGTTACTAAATTAACTTCCGAATCTTTTAAACCTCCAATCCATCTATTTTGATCGACATCCCATAATAATGACCCGGTTTCTGCGGTTGATTGATCTCTTACGTAAAGTCCACCATCTCCAGCCGCTTTTGCAGCATTTAACTCGATTATTCTGTCACCAATATTCAATGTAGTCGAATCTATTATTGTTTGAGATCCTTCTACTGTTAAATTTCCAGTTAATGTTAAATTCGTAAATTGAGGAGAATCCGTTAGACCAACTCCGATTGAAGTTCTTAATGTTGCTCCACTTTCTGCGACAGGATCTGTTGATCCATCACCGACAATCATTTGACCATCAGCAAGAGCACTCATTGCAGTTATAGCCCCTGTTCCACTGCCAAGTAAAATTCCACCATCAGTTAATGTTGTTGTTCCAGTACCTCCTCGTCCTACGGCAAGTGTTCCGGTGGTTCCGGTAGACAAAGGTAAGCTTGTTGCATCAGATAAATCAAATGCTGGTGTTGCATCACTGCTTCCGAGTGAAACCGAAATGCCACCAAGACTAACGGAACTGTTAGCTAACATCGCATTTGAAACTTCTCCTGATGTAACCGTGATATTTGTAAAATCTAAGTAGTAAGTTCCCTCTTGTCCATCTAATAAATCTGCATCTAATCCGCTTGAAGTTCCATCAACAGTTTTTATTGCAGTTAGTATTTCGCTTGCTGTCTGATCTGCAGTAGCACTTGATTCTATACCGTCTAATTTTGTTCCATCAGTTGCAACATCTCTGCCATCAACTGTGCCGGTGACTGTAATATCTCCTGTTATATCGATTCCGGATCCGAAATCTACATTCGCGGTAAATCTTCCTGTTCCAGTAACATCTAATCCATACGATGGAGCTGTTTGATTAATTCCAATGGTACCATCACCTCTTAATGTTAAGACTTCGGCAGTAGCGGCAGCTGTTGAATTTTCTAAAGCAAAAATTATTTTATTTGCTGAACTAGTTGAGCCATTATAAATGGTTTTTATGTCGTGATAATCGGTTGCGCCGTATGCCAATCTAAGTTGCGATGTTACGGACGCAGCTGAACCGCCTCCAATCGTTAACAATGGACTGCTGAATGTAAGATTTGCTTCAGTTGATACTGTTCCATCTGCATCGTCAGTAATAATTCTGTTTGCTCCTCCACCAAAACCGACTTCAGTTAGATCTAAACTTACTGTTGCCGTCGAACCTTCAGCAGGAGTATGTGAAACATCTAAACCAGTTCCAACTGAAACATCCGTCATGTAATTTCCAGTCGTATGTGACCCTAAAGTAATCAGATCAGTTAATGATGTAGCCCCTATACCACCTCTTGCAACACTTAAAGTTCCAGTTGTTCCAGCAACTATAGGTAAACTTGTTGCATCAGATAAATCAAACGCGGGTGTTGCATCAGAACTGCCAAGTGCAATTGAAATTCCACCATAGCTAACAGAAGTATTTGTTAATGCGCTGTTGGGAATATTTGAAAGAGTATTATTTGATGCATTAATTGTTTTGTTTGTAAGAGTATCAGTAGATGTAATTGTCGGTATAGTAACTTCACTATCTTTTAATCCACCGATCCATCTATTTGCACTAACATCCCATAATAAAGATCCTGTTGCTGCTCCACCTTGAGTTTCTTTTATGTATAATCCACCGTCACTTGTTCCAGCATTAAGTTCGATTATATTATCACCAATATTTAATGTGGTTGAATCAATTATTGTTTGAGTTCCCTGTACAGTTAAATTTCCAGTTAATGTTAAGTCGGTAAACTGTGGAGAATCGCCGGATTGAAGGCCTGAATCGACATCAGTCGTTGAACCATTTAGTGTTGCTCGTATTGTACCTTGACTTGGTGAAGAGAATGCAGAAGATGAAACTAATCCATCGGGTAATTGCGCAGATTGTGAAATTACTCCTGTTCCATTTAAAATTGTTATAGATGTTATTGTGCCACCAAGTGATATATCATTACCTGCTATTGTTATACCGTCATTTGCCAAATAAGAATTAGCAATCGCACCAGAAGAGGCCCAAGATCCAGAGATTTTGGCAGGAGTTAGATTTGCAAAGTCTTGCGATTGCCATGATCCAGAGATTTTAGCAGGAGTTAGATTTGCAAAGTCTTGCGATTGCCATGATCCAGAGATTTTGGCAGGAGTTAGATTTGCAAAGTCTTGCGATTGCCATGATCCAGAGATTTTAGCAGGAGTTAGATTTGCAAAATCTTGTGATTGCCACGATCCAGAAATAAGTGCTGCTGGTATAGCACCAAAATTTGAATTCCATATTCCATTTGTTATTGTTGCACCACTTAATACGTCATTGATTGTACTAAAATTTAATTTGTGTCGATGATTACCCATTGCGTATTCACCAACGTTACCTTGGAAAGCGGATGCACCTACATCGGCAGTATCAGCTTCATACGCTTGAAGCGATGGTCCAGCAAAAGAACCATAAACGTCTATATTGTCTGAATTACTATCTCCGGCTAACATTGTTGATGTTTGTGAAAAACCTTGACCGCCTCTAAAATCAATACCTTCCGGTGTCATTTTAAGATAAGAAGAATCCGATGCGTATAATAAAAATCCTTCAGGTGTCAACTGTACTCTTGGTTGAGACTGTCTTAATCTAAAATTATCAAAAGTTATTTCGGTATATGGATATTTTGCGGATGATTCATCATTTAACTTAATATCTTCTTCAACTTCTTTAACGGCAGTTTTGCCCGGGAGAACATCTGACATTGGATCAACGACATGTCCTTGATAAATCGCACGTTTCTTTTTATATGAGGTATCCGGATTTATTGATCCTGACAATGTTACTTTTAATTTTGAAGAGTTTGCGGGTAATTCTGCTCCTGCAGAAATTGAACCATATCGAGATCCAAGTCTATATTGAGCATATCCACCTCTGTCACTTCTTGATCCGGATTTTGGAATAAACATTGTCCAACTTGAGCCATTCCAATATTCAACTTTATATTTTTGGGATTGTAAACCTCTATCATATCCTTTTCCTGAAAGAGAATGTGAAAATTTTCCAACTCCAGCAAATGAAACGACATTGCCGGCTTTCCAAACAGTTCCTGCTGCGGAACTTGCACTTACAATTTGCGAGACTTCATATGTGTTGCCGGCTAAATAAGATTGGCTTGCGACGGCTAAACTTCTACTTAATCCTGCAACAGGTGCTAAAGTACCTGGATGGACAATATCAAGCGTAAAATCGCCAAGTACTGCTTCATTAAAATCTGTAAATGGTGCACCTGACCTTTTTGTTATTGAGTGTGAAACGGGACCTGTCGAAGCAATAGACCAACTAACAACAGACAATGGTGAAGCGGTTGTTCCAACATGGTAGCCAGCTGAAGAAAAACTACTTAATGGATCAACTTCAAAACTATCATTTTCCATTTCGTCTGGATCTGAACCAATAACATGCAAGCTGCTACTTGCAACGGTAACCATATTATTAGTAAAAGCATCTTGAATATACAATCCTGGGTCATCAGAAGCACTTAATATCGTTTGACCTTTTTGAATAGAATTCGAATCAACTGTCCATCCGCCAATTAATGCTGCAGATGAAGTTAGTTCACCTTGGAACTGAGCATTGCTAGCTGTAAGGTTTCCATCTTTTGATACAAAGAAATTAGAAGCAGATATTTCTCCTCCTGCAACTTTTATTACTGGAACAGTTTGGCCAATTAATTTAATTTTTCCTTCACCAAGGCTCATACTTGATTCTGTTGATGAAAGGACTAAATTCGTAGTATCTAATTCAAATCGAGTTGTTTTAACTGATACGCCATTACTCGTATCATATCTTAAAAAGTTTTGGGCACCATCACCAGCGTAAAATCTTGGATTTCCACTATTATAACCCAGTTGGATTCCTTCACTTCCAAAAACATGAGTGTTTACGGATATTTCTGCATTATCTCCATTTCCATTAAGTCTAATTCCAGCACCTGGACTTGTTAAATTTGTTGAACTAATATTCCAACCTGCAATTTTACCATCAGTAAATAATACGTTTGAACCAGTAATCTGACCGTTTGATTTTAGTATTAATTTATCATTAGAACTTGATATGGCGTTTGATGTAATTGCGTATCCACCAATCTCACCAGAGGTTGCGGTTATTTTACCAGTTAAAAATACATTTTCACTAAATAAACCAAAACCTGGATCTGTACCAACTTTTGCAGAACTGATTCCACTTAAATCGCCTAGACGAGCTTTTAATTCAAAATCTGGGTATGCACTTCCTGTTCTTTCAACAATATCGATATAAGGGGTCGCAGCATCGGAAGGATTTGCGTTTATTCTTATGTAACCGCTTTCGCTAACACCTGTTGAAACTATTACTTGTCCTTCTTCATAAGTTGTTGCTGAACCACTTACGGCTCTTGTTACCATAATGTTTCCAGCAAAGTCATTCGTTCCATTTCCTGTAATAGAAGAACTTACAACTTTTACAACTTCCTGATTAAAGCCTGATCCTGTTTCCTTTTTAATTATTAAATATTCATTCGCAACAAAGCCTGATGCATTTACTACGCTCATTGTGGCTGCAGATACACCTACTGTACTTCCGGATATTGCAGTTGAATTTGCAACCCATAATTGTCCGCCTACCGCATTAATACTTTCTTTTTCAAAAGTAACAGTTGCTAATGTTCCTCTTATTGTTGCGTTTTCAAATTCAGCTTCGCCAGATTGATCAATTTTCCATCCTTTAACTCCACTAGAGTAATCTGCAGTTTGAATAGTTCCTGAAGAATCTAATGTTATATTCGTTCCAGACAATGTGGAATTTCCAATTGTCCATCCACCAATTTTTCCAGCTGAACCTGTTATTTCACCAGTAGTAGATAAAAAGAAATTAGATGAGGATATTTCACCACCATCCATTTTTAATATTGGTACTCCGCCAGTTCCACCAGTTGCGTGTAATAATAATTCTTTATTGTTTCCAAGTGACATTGAAGCCTGAGGACTTGATAATGTAAATCCTGATGCGGAAATGTTTAATTGTGTAACATCAATATTAATGTCAGATCCTGTGATTGAAAAAGAACCTTCACTAAATTTTATATTTCCGTTTGGATCGCCCATTTTAAAATCACCTGACGATGAAAAGAAAACTCCTGATCCTTGTGTCATATTAACACCGGCACCTAATGATAATGTTCCTACCTCTGAATCGACGTCAAATCGTGTTGTGTCTAATTTAAATTGCGGTACAATTATTTCAACATTTGATCCAGAAATTTTACCGCCTTCTAATAGAAACTGTGATGCTGTTACATTACCTTGTCGCGTTAAATGAAAAGCAGATGAACTTATTTCAATACTTCCGCCTGAACCACTTACAAATTGTGTACCCTTACTTCCTAAAAAGAATTTAGGTGTTTCCAATGTAATTGAACTTCCACTTATAACTGCAGTATCTGTACTGATATCAAGACTGGTGCCGTTAAATTTTATATGTCCACCGGTTCCTACGGCTGAAAATAATGGTGTTGAGCCGGCCGCAACTGCAAGCATTATTCCTGTGTCACCATAAATTTTATCTGGGAGAGCTAAACTTGGTTGTATACTGATATATGGGCTATTACTATTACCTCTTATAACAATCTCATTACCAGTTCCCAATGACATTGAAGCTTCTGTTGAAGATAATTCAAGTCCAGTAGTGTCTAATTCAAAATTCTCAACATCTATATCAATATCACTACCAACTATTCTAGCTGCTGAAGCTGTGATTTGTCCATTTGATTTTAATATTAAATTATCGTTTGTAGAATTTATTTGTGTAGCAGAAACTTCGAATCCGCCAATGGACGCTGATTTAAAACTTGCGAATCCTTGTGTATTAATAGATGATGAAGCATTGCTATCTGTAGACGGACTACCTCCAATTGTGGCAGGAGTTCTAATATTATTTGCGGTAATATCACCTTGTACTGTTAATGTGCTTCCTTTATATTGAAGAAATTGGCCAGCTCCTTTATTTCCAAGTAATATTGAAGATCCAGTCATTTCTCCACCTGATTTTAATATCAGTGAATCGTCGGTTGACGTAATAGTTGAAGGAGCGATTTCAAAGCCGGCTATAGATGCAGACTTAAATGAAGCGAATCCTTGTGCATTTATAGACGCAGATGCATTCTGTTCAGTAGATACCGATCCACCAATTATAGCAGGTGTACGTATTGCATTTGCTGTGATAGTTCCTTGGACGGTCAATGCTCCATTCAAGTACTCTAAATAATTTGCAGACGACTTATTTCCAAGTAAAATATTAGATGCACTTACGTCGCCAGAAGATTTTACATTAAATGGAGCACTTCCACTTGTTGATAACGAGTCCGCGCCCGCAAAGAAACGAGTATTACCAATAGACGAAAGGCCGGAGTATTTTCCACCTGTTGATTTATGAATTGAATCCGAACCTATAGTCCAATTACCGATATACCCAGCAGAAGACGTAAGAACCCCTTCAATTATTGCACCACTTGCAATTAATGTACCTGAAGATGATACTGCAAAGTCGGAACCGAATCGTACATAATATCCTCCAGGTGTAAAATCAATGTAATATCCATCGTTAGGGTTTGTGTCAGGGCCTTGATCCGATTTATAAAGTGCAGAACCGTTTGCATCTAATGTTGCGTTACTTCCGCTTAACATTCCATCGACTATTTTCCAATTACCAATATCGCCTGATGTGGCCGTAATCGATCCAGAGACAACTACATCGCCGCTTGAAGACAAATGGAATGCAGATGAACTTATTTCAATTATTCCGCCTGAACCAGAGATGAATTGTGTATTTGTGTTTCCTACGAAAAATGCATCGGCTACAACTTCAAATCTAGAAGGTATTGTGCTAAATCTTAAACTTCCCGATTTGCCGGCAAGCTCTAATCCGACACCTGCATAATTATCTCCTGAATCCGGTAATACTGAACCACTATAAATCATCCAACCGGTATGTTCATCATTTAAACTTGAACTTTTAAATCCTCTATATTGTACAGATCTGATAAATCCAGATCCAGTTGCACCGTCACCTCCTGTTTCAGGTAATGTCGATGAGATTCCTCCCATTTGAATACCACTTCCGGTGGTTTCTCCTCCAATAAAAATAGATCCTTCAATTGTATTGTCATTTCCAAGGATATTCATATTTTCACCTTGGAAAACTACGCCATCCGGATTATCAGGTAAGGTTGTTATTACTGTTTCAGATTTTTCATTGTTACTATTATAGAATTCAAATGCGAAATCTAGATTATCCGGTCGAGTTTGGAGTGCAGGAACAGGAGCTGTTAGCTGGATTATATCCGGTGAAAAATTTGTATCAGTTGCAGCTCTTAATGATAAATTTGCAAGGTGCCAATGTCCATGAGTGGTTTTTATTTGAAGTATAGCAGTTCCATCAAAATCCGGCTCAAAAGTAGCTTCGTGTCGAGTTTGTTCTAACCCTCTTAAAGAGTTAACTGAATCAGGAAATTTTATTTGTGCTATCGCTCGTCCAAAACCTGCATTTTGATTTGTAGTATTTTCAGCGAGAGTAAAAGCAGATCCGGACATAAAGAAGGTCATCTTTGGTTTCGAACCAATACCGCCTCTGTTGTCGCATATTGTATCAAATGTCAGCGTATAAGAAGTGTTCTTTGCAAAACTCATAGAATATTGCGGTTTTAACGCTAAAACATGATGATCTGTATCGCCATCAAGCATATTTGCGGCGGATGAAGAAATGAAAACTGAATCAACTAAATATTCATCGGTTGAATACGTTTGAAAAACGGTTGATGTAGCGAATGGATTAGCGGATCCACCTCCTGTTTCATTCCAATATTTGGAAACTATTGTATCAGAAGCAAAATACCCAATTCGAGCAGTACCTGTAAGGGAAAGAGTATCCTGTAAGAGCTCTGGAGCTTCAACAGGTGTATCAATAACTTTATTCCAGTTTCCAAACGGTCCGTTATTTTTAACGTATGCCGCTATTCGATAAACGTCTCCAGAAAATGTTCGAACATTAGACAATACGACATTTGCAAACGATTTAAAATTTACACTGCTTGTATTAAATTCAGACGGTTTTGGCCAATTTATCTGGTAGCTGCTAGCCTCGATTGGACTAATTAAATATTGCCCAGAACCTGAATCATATAATCCAAAGGGTTTTTGAACTCTTATTGTCTTTTTGTTGACGACCTTACTTATTCGTGCGGAATAAGACGGAACAATCATTTGACTTGTTGTGACAAATGTTGGGGTCGCTTGAGGCGACGATATAGTTAATGTTCCTCCAACCATTGAAGATGAAAATTCAGTAGTAGATCCATCAGGAAATGAAAACAAATAAGAAGTATCATTTGGAGAAACATATTCTTGTGTATTGCCTATCGGCGAATAACCGTATTGATTATCAGTATATGTTGGAATTTCGCCATAATGAGCCGAATCTATTTGAAAAGAATTACCTTCAGTATTGGTAGCAGGTAGTCCAACAATTGTTCCCGTTGTTTGTACATTTGAACCCGTTGTCGTTGATGAAGGCGTTATTTGACCTTTGATTATTTCACTTATTATGGGTATGGGTCGTTTATAAAATTTTATAGGCCTAGTATTTGGAATAGCCTTATTAATCGTAAGAGGACGCGAATATTTTACATTGTATACCCCTTGAAATTCTGATGGAATATCAAAGTCAACTTTGGCTGGATCTATTTCACCTAATATTACAAGTTCTGCAGCTCCTGCTGCAACAGAATTATATATCTCAAGACCGACTCTTATCCCACCTGTTTCTTTATAATTGTATACAGGTTCCAAATAAACCGGATTTCCGATATTATCAATAAGTTCTAATTTTAATGTGACGTTCTCTTTAAGATATTGAGAACCCATCAATAAAAGTGAAGATTTACCTAAAGGTAATTCATCTGGTACATCGGTTATATTGAAATACTCCGAAACGGCCCCAGATTCTTCAATGAAAGCATTGAACTGGTTTAAATTTTGAATTTTTACTGATTTTTGTTTTACGGCCATGGTATTCCTATGTGAACAAAGATGTCATCAATAAATATCGTAAAAGTATAAAGCTTGAGTGATTTATTCAGTTCAACTATATATAAACTATATAAGGATTATATCATGGATAAAAATAAAAAAAAGTACTGCGTGTATCTGGATATTGAACTTTCTCAGTGGATCAAATCTCACAGCGCAAACGAATACAGAAGTTTTTCTTCGTTTTTAAACAAACTTATGAAGGAATTCAAAGATAGTGTAGAAAATACTACACCGATTAAAAATAATATACGGGTCTTAAAAAGTGAAACTAGAACGTAATTTTACTAAATCCATTTTCGACTTCAATTTCAAGTAATTGGTCAGTAAAATCTCTCATCGCATCAATATGCGATATAACTAAACTAAATTGATAACGAGTTTTTAGGTATTGAAATAATTGATGGGTATTATTTAGATTATCACTATCTAATGTACCCCATCCTTCATCGATTGCTATAAAGTTTGTGCGAGGTAAATTAGATACATTGGTTAATGCAATTCTGATAGCTAGGGATGCAATAAACCTTTCCATACCTGAAGCTAAATCAAGCGGCCATGATTTATCATCGTCATAACAAATATACGCGTTGATACTTTTTCCGTCCATTTCAAATACAAGGCTAAAGTCGACAATTTGAGTCAGTATTTCGTTTACTTCACTTTCAACAGTAGATAGTATTTTTGAAATTAAATTATAAGAAACACCATTTTTATTTGTAGCAAGCAAATAAAGTTTATATGCCTCATATTTTGCTTCTAATTCTTTTACTTTTTCAATCGTATCTACAATCTCTTGTTTCTTTGCTTCAAGTCCAACTTTTTTTCCAGTATAGTGATGTAAATCTTGTCCAAGTGCACGTAATTCTACTTTAACAATATTTTGCTTAGACTTTAAGTCATCAAGCATATCTTGAATTTTATCATTATGCTTAATGTCTTTTTGGTACTTTCTACTTCGTCGTATATTTTCTTGAAGATACTTTTTTTCCATTAATGCAGTATCGATTGCATCTGATCGGGTTTTTATAAGAGTTTTAGTATTGGCAACACATCCAGTTGAAACTAGTTCTTCATCTGTTAACGCTTTGAAATCTGTGAAGAATTCCGGCACTTCTTTGTGTATAAAAAGTTCATTTTCAATTGTTTTTAATTGTTTCAGTACTGTAGAAGATTTTTGTTTATCGTCTTCCAATTGATCTTTTGTACGAATGGCGTCTAAAGTAAATGGATTTGACATGCAATACTCGCAATCAGGATCATGTTCTAAATTACCGAGTTTATCGATCTTATCAAGTTTATTTCTAACTTCTATTTTTAATTTGTCGATATTAATCTTGGCAGTTATACGTTGTTCTGATAGTGTATCATATTCCGCTTTTTTGGTCCTAATTTTTTTAAACTTTGACGACTTTAACCTGTTCGACAATATATCAACTTTTTCGGATTGATCTAACAAAGTTGTTTCTAGAGTGTTTTTCTTTTCCTGGTGGACCATTATTGTAGTATCAATTGTTTTTAATTTCAATTGTAAATCGTCAATAGGTTCAATGCTAGAATCAATAGGCCTAAGTTCCTTCACAGTGCTTATAAGTTTTTCGTCGTAAGCATTTACTTGATTTTCTTTTTTGGAATGCTTTGTATCTATTTCATTTCTAGTTTTTTGTATAGTTGAAAGTTCATCCTCTATATCCGCAATTTGTTGATCATAATCTACATCCATAAAGTTTTTTAACATTGAGTGAAGACCGCTTGACTCTTTTTGTGCAAGATCATATAATTGATCAAAAACCCCAAGACCTAAAAATCGTGCTAGAATATCTTTCTTTTCAGTTTGATTGCAATCCAAGAACACTGAATTGTTTGTTTGTGAAGAAAAGCTTGTAAGAATAAAATCCTCGTATGTTCCAATAAGGGCTCGAATATTTTTATTAGTTGTATTTCTTTGATCGCCATTAAGTGAAACTTTTTTACCGCTAGCATTTAATTTACAAAAATCAACATCGACTTTAACATTACCTTTCCTACCAATATAACCGGTTCGTTCAATAGTATATTCATCATTAGCAATAGTAAACGTTGCTTTACAATAAAAATTATTCTTAGAGTGGTTCATGATATGGTTGGCAAGATATGCCCTAGAAGATTTGTCAAACAAGCAAAACGATAAAGCGTCTAATACACTAGATTTGCCGCTAGTGTTTGGGCTGAATAATCCTACGACGCCATTGCATCTTTCGAAATCAATTGAATTATTTTCACCATAAGCAAACATATTCGAAAATTCAAAATGCTTAAGTTTCCAATTTATATTTCTCAGAGCAATATTATTTGTAGTAATCCCTGAGCTCAACTCTTTGTGGATAGTTTTTATTTCATCTAATGTTTTCGCTTTAACACTTTTAATATCGCTTATATAGTCAACAATTAATTTATATTGCACGTCAGGATCACCAATATCACCAAACTCTAATTCTGTTCCTGCATTTTTAACCTTAAGATTGTCCATTCGTATAATTGACGTTTCAGCAATATTATGCCGATGTTTTATTATCGTTAAAGCTTTCTTTAAGTCCGTGTTACTAGTGTTTTTAACTCTGACCCTTAATCTGGCTTTTTTAGGTAGATCATTCACATTTGGTACTAAACCGTTTTCAATATCAATCGTGTAATAACCGTATTCATTTGGTATTTCTTCGTGTTTAAAAGATCTTGTTTTGATATCCCAAACTGAAACCCCGTGGCCTAATAACGTTTCTCCGTGGTTCTGTTGTACTAATGACCCGCAGTAACGTATTATCGGTTTTGTTGTCTTACCAGGTTTATATTCTTGTAACGTTTGAAATTTGTGTATATCGCCAAGTAATACCATGTCATAACCGTTGAAGTGTTTCGTTTTTACTTCTGAAGGTAAAGCAAAACCCAAATCTGTTTCTGCTTTGTCGACTGTTCCATGGTATAACAATACTTTAGTATCTGATTTAATATCTTTTGGGTTAGGAATACTTTTAACATCATCGTCCCAAACATCTAACACTGCAAAACCTACACCGCCTACATAATAAATTCCAGTATCCTTTAAATAATGCAAATCAGGATGGTTTAAGTTATTTACAATTGGTGTTAATACGTCTAATCTAGAACGATTATTTAAATTACAGTCATGATTACCCGCAATAATTAGTGTTGGACATATATCAGCCAAATTAACGAACAGTCTAGATAGCTGATCTATAAGTTCCGGTGACATATCCGTTTTACTGTGAGCGATATCTCCACCGATGTAGCAAATTGAGTTTTCCGGGTCCTGTCTCATGTATTTATATAAACCTTCAAAGACTTGTTCATATTCTTTGTGACGTTTAAGATTTCTTATTTGGATATCGGATATGTGATATATTTTTTTCAGAGTATCGAATTTAGTATTAATTATCATAAACTTCCTGAGGTTATTTTTTGCAATATTAGTTCATATGAATTAACTGGTATTGCATTGTTGATTTCATTTTGCATTTTTTCAAAACCTATTTCTGATGGATCTCCATCTGTGAGTATGAGCCTAGAAACGTTTATCCCATAATTCATTAGTGTTTGAGATATTTTGATGGATGTTGCTAAAGCATCTGGATCTAGTGCTAACTTAACTTCTGGCACTTTATTGTGTATTAACTTTCGTAGTAAATCTTCCGTTACAGTTTTACCTAATAACGGTACTGCATTGCGTTTGATGGCCATGGCATCAAAAACACCTTCGCACAATATTAATGGTTCAGCCCAATTTATAAACAGTTCAAAAACAATCACATTTTTAGAAACAGGTGGATTTTTGTATTTCATTTTACCTGGATACATTGATCTGGCAATAAAATAGTTTAATTTACCGGTAGCATCATATGACGGTACAATAATTCTGCCGGCATAGGTACCGTCTACGCAATAACCGATATTATATTTTATGATATCATTCCTTGAAATGTTTCGTGCGCCTAGATATTTCATCGCATGACCGTGTGTGATACCCTCAGAGTGCTTTATTAGAGGTTGGAATTCTGAAGGTAATTTTACAAATTGATCTTGTGACTTAGCAGTATATGATTCAAAATTATTCTTATATATTGATTTAAGTTCTGAATAGATACCCGGGTTGGGCTTGAACTTTTTTACAAGATTAGTAATGTATCGACCCTTTGCATCACAAACCCAACAATGCCATTGCTGAGTATCAACGTTAACTCTTAACTTGCGTTTATGATGCGAACAGAACGGACAATAAAATGTAAGTTCCGGTCCTCGGTGGACTCTCCCACTCTTATCAAATACAGAGTTTAGTAGATCAAGTATTCGTTCTCTTTTCTCCATCCAGTAACTCTAAAAAATCCTTTAGTTTTAATGAAACATAGGTATCAGACCTATTACGTTTATAAATTAATAGAGGTTTTAACTTTTCATCATCAGCAGCATCTTCTGCCTGTTTTAAACATTTCCATATGGATATTGACTCTTGATTTTTACATTCGACAGCCCAGGGAAATATTTTCTTAGCGGCTGGAGATAATTTAACGTCCATACCGGATTCACCCATAATAGCTGGTTTAAAATCACCATTTTCTAAAACCTTATTGAATTTCTCTGTTAGAAGTTCAACTACTTTATTTTGTAATCTTCTACCTTTTGCTTTACTGCTTTTAGGTTTCAAATTAATTTACCTTTTTAAGATTGATATGATTAAGTTTAAGTTTTCTAAGCTCTTTAGCTTTGAGCTTTCTTTGTTATAAATTTCCATCAGAGACACTTATATCAGTGACAATATTAGGTGTTAACGATTTTTTATAACAATCGAACTAAAACTCCATGCATGGTTCTATTAATATATATAAGGCTTATGTTGTAAAATCAGTTATTTTTATTTTTTTTAGCCAATTTTTAGCGTTCTTCTTTGCGTATTTTTCTGCTTGTATTTCTAAGGGGTTATCATCGTGAAAGTCTTTACCCTTATTAACTGCTCGTTGACCTCCAATAGTATAAACCTCTTCATATTTCACAGCACCCATCTTTTTTCTCATCAACGCATGATCAACTTCATGCAATACAGTTTCAATAAAATCTAACATATTCTTTGGATTGTTCTCCACCATTATAATATCCTCTACCCAAAGATAATTCCCGCGGGTGGCGGTCGACCGACTGAACCTTACCTTTGACCGCAAGCCATGCTTTTTTACAATCCACTTAGCGATATTGATAAGTACATCCTTACCTGTGTCAATACCTTCAGTCTTTAATTCTTGACCATATTTTACTATTTTAACTGGCATATTATAACCTAATGCTAACGCGATCATCATTCTTGTATTACCTGCCATCAAATATAATTGATTACTCTTATCTCGAATGATTAAAGGTGGAGGAAGTTTCCAATTATTTTTGAAAGCCTGCAATAGGCTTAGGTAGTCTTTGCCGTAATGTTTCGCAAGCTTAGCGGCAGTCTTAAGCTTCTGAGACGGAGTCTCCTGTGATAAGACTTCACCAGCATCTGAATTGTACATTTTTGAGATCTCTTCACCATCCAGCAGCTCTAACTTAGAGTCTTTAATCCAGCGAGTTAAATCGTCTTTATCTTTGAAAAGTCCAGGTACAATTTTTTTTGTGTGATCATTGTCGAAATACTCATCTTGCTCAGATGAAATTTCATTATCTGTATACTTTCTAAAATGCTTATACGTTTTTAAGCTACCATCCACCAGGCCGCTCCTATTTCTACAAGTAAGTCAGCACCAGTGTTATAAGCCCATTTCTTTTTCGTTCCGTAGGTTTCTTCAGTTCCTTCTACGTAGACTTCAAAGATTTCCCAAGCAACACCAATTATTGCAACCCATAAGACAGCCCACAAATCAGAACATCCTAACCACTGTGCAATCTTGGCTATAAATAACCCGGCTGCTATGTGATAGGAAGTCCAATGGTCTAATTGTCCCGAACTTAATTGCCATTGTACAAATTTTGCTATAGGGTTATTCATTTTAGAAGCCTGTTAATACGCCAGCACTTGATGCCCAGCCTGCGATCATAAATCCAACCACAAATCCAATTCCAAATCCCCAAATTTTATCAAGATGTTTCTTTATGAACACCATGATTATTTACTCCCAATAAATTTAGAAAAGAATCCTTTTTTCTTCTTTTTACCTTTTGATATCTTCTTCTTTCCTTTTTTCTTTTTCTTCTTAATTTCTTCCATCCCAGCATTAGCCATGCTGTCATTGCCGCGAGCTGTAGGTACAGCACCAAAGAAAATTATACTGGACAAAATCATTTTTAATATGTTTTTCATGTTATTTCACCTTGTTTAAGAGTTTAAGAGACGCTATCAATGCTTTTTTAGAAGGCTTGAGTTTACTAAATGCATCATTAGCTTCTTCCGATTCAGTAGCATCAAGTAGATCTTCTACATCTCCAATAGCATGTGTTAACTTATGTACTAATGGACTAGATACTTCTGTTACTTCTTTTTGAAACATTATCTTTTGTAAATTTTTTAATAGTTTTAAAGCCGCCATAGATTTTTTCTTTAATCCTAATTTTTTTAACACATCAACATATTTGTCTAATGCTTTCAGTGCATTTTGATAAGAATCAATTTTCATTGTAAACTCAGAGTCTTCATTTACGGATTCTATTTGTTTTATAATAATTTTATTATCAAAAATTTTATGAGGATCAAATTGTTTATTTTTTGTAATTGCTTTTGCTCTAGATGATGTAGGACCAACTTTAATAACTTCCCAAGTTATACCATTTGCATTAAACCGTTGACCAACTTTAATCTTTTTACCCTCATTCACAGATTCTGCTACCCAGCCTTTTTTAGATGCCATTTTGTCCAGTTTGGTCCACTCATTTCCCATAGCACGCTGTATTTTATACCAAGCACCTACATTAGTTTTTGCCATGTGCTTAAAAAATCTCCACATTCCTTCCCAATTAGGCTCTACACTAATTTTAGCTTCATTTGCCATTTTTAAAGCAGCTGCAACTTTATCATCATCAGACAATCCTTTGGCAAGTTTTTCAATCTTATCAACTGCACCAGTCATATTACCACTCATCTGTATTGCTATCATTATTGCTTTTTTAATTTTAGAACTTAGTCTTCCCTCACTTACGGATTCATCTTTTTCATATTTGTCCTTAATTTTACCTATTTCTTCGTGTCCTAAATCCTTACCAGCAGCACTTAATATTTTAGCCATTCCTTCTTTGCCATATTTTTTTACACCGGCTTTATAAAGAATACCGTTTTCATCAAGTCCTTCATTCGCCAAATCGTTCTTTTTATAATCTATTAAATTTTTTATCATTTTTGAAGAACTACCTTTAACACTTCCAATAATCCAATCTTTAGACGATACACCTAAATTAACTTTACCTTTTGTATCAATATAAAAAGGCATTACATCTGTTCGTCCACTAGCAGTTTTTACATGAAAGAAAAAACCGATTTCATCTTTAGCAATTTTATCTTGCTTCATTTGTACAATTTTTTTAACTTTAATATCCGCCTTTAATAGTGCACTGTGTATATCTTGTCTAATGTTCGGTGGAGACATTGATCCATCAAATTGTTGATCCCATCCATAATCTCCAGATGCTTCGCCAATAGCTTTCGTCACAGCATCTCTACGATTTTTCAAATACTCATCACTTTCATCACTATCTCCATCATTATCAACGTCATCATCTTCTTTACCAACTGGATCTAAACCTTCTGTATCTACTTCGGTCTCTTCGTCTTCATCTTGATACCCACTAGCACAATCTTCTAACCATTTTCCAAACTTATTAGATTCTAAAGTTGGAGTTATATCAATTTTTTGCTCGTTAGCGCTTTTCATCAGTTTAGCTATTTTAACAAGTGTTTCCTTATCTTTTTTAGAAAGCATTTTTAGCGTCTTATCATGTGCTATTTTTTTAAGTGACTTTTCATAACTAGAAGTCGATTCATTTTTAGCCGTATAACCGCTATCAATATAATTGAAAAATTCCCTTTTCTTGTCAGAGTCTAATTCTGCGGGTGAATCTACACCGAATTTATCTAAAGCCGTTCTAAAGAATTTTTGGTATTCTTCTTTGCCTTCACTTGCAAGGTGTGTTACAATGTGTTTAACGATTGCTTCGCTATAGTATCCCATGTTTACATCCCATTTTATTTTGTATAAATATTAAGTGCCAATGCTTTATTCGGACCAATATTCTATTTGGTTACCTTCTTAACTTTTTCAATTGATCTACCAGCGAAATAAGCCGCATATACTGTCATCAATAGTGTTTGATAAACGGGTACATATGCTGCACCGATCGTAAAGTCCTCGCCGGCTATTTGTAAATTGCCATCAAAAATACTCAATACAGTAAATACTGCAGTTAAAAAAATTAAGGTAAGTGGACGAATGTTTTTACTCAACCAACTACCATGTTTCATATCAGCTTCCCAACGAGCGGATACTTGAGCTTGAGCCGCTTGCTCAGCCTTAATTAATACTTCTTCTAATGCTTGCTTAGCTGCTAATTTTTCTTCGCCTGAAGTGTGTAGGTTGTCTATAATTTTGCCAACTGCAGGTAATGTATCACCTCCAAGTAAACCACCTATTGCTTTTCCTGCGACTGCTAATATACTCATAACTATTCTCCTAAAGCCTCTTAGCCCAACTTAATACTGCGTATAGTGAGCCAACCATGCCTTTATTTCTTAATAAAACATCTGTTTCTTCAGAGCCATTGTATTTACTATCAATAGCATCTTTTAAAGTTTTTATCATTATCTTTTTCATCTTAGAAGTAACCTTAATCTTTTTAGCCCTTCCCCAGTTATCAACACTTTCAGCAGGGCCTGTACCAACTGACATAAATCCTGGGTCTCCATACTGTGGCTTAAATTGATATTCAATCATGATTGCTCCACCTCTTCGTTCCTTTTCATATACGAATTGAACCATAAGCCCAACATGGGATGTTACATGATAAGCATCACCAACTTTAATATCATTGTCAGTTAGCTGTTCAAATAATAAAGCTTTCAGTTTAATCATTTACTTTAGCTCTCTACGGGCATACATGATACCGCTCGGTTGCCAGTGATACTCTTGTCCTTCTTTCCAAGAAATCATTTCACCGGAGTGGCCATTGATGATATCAAATGATGGAACTTTTCCTGTCATGATTATTTTCATAGCTTTTTTAATTCCTCTGTCAAGTTCCTTTTGTGTCATTGCATGAATGTTTCCACCTTCAACCCGTTCAGTTATTAACTTTTTCAATTTAATCATTACTTCCACGCCTTTTCATAATCTTTTAACAATCGAATCAAAGTTGCATTTACTTTAGTTTCCCAATGAGATAATTGTTTATGTCGCTTTGCATAGAGTTTATTATCTCCACCCTCAAAACCATGATATTCGCCTGCATCGCCATCGAATGAACCGCCGGCTTTTTGATCTAATGCTTTAGAAAATTTTTCCAAGTGATCTCTTACCTCATTTACTGGATCAGATAAATCAATATATTCATTGATTTTTTCTTTCCGGATAGGAAAAGGGTTGTTTAATGCGCCGATAGAAACTATACCGCCAATACTTTCTTTTAGTAAATCTTTTAATTTAATCATTTTAATTATCCGCCTTATAGTTTGTGTATTAACTTTTTAATTTGTTTTAAAATCTTGTGAGTACCTTGAGCACTTTGAAATACACCAAAATCTGGACCAATCTTTTCTAATTCATAAAATTGTTTTTGTAATTCATATTTTAAAGTTTTCCAAATTCTAGGGTCAGCTTTAATATCTTCAGCTTTTTGTATACGATACTCTTTTATTTGTTTCCGGATAGGAAAAGGGTTGTTTAATGCGCCGATAGAAACTATACCGCCAATACTTTCTTTTAATAAATCTTTTAATTTAATCATTTCCAATCCTTGTACCATTTATCAACTAATTTAAAAGCTTTTTGTAATTTTTTATATTCAGCTATGTTACCATATGATGCTAATATATAAGTCGT
>Ga0208299_1000036_pt1 | contig 133839 bp, 179 predicted proteins | sample 15_taG_FD_184089 | JGI IMG/M metagenome (GOLD analysis project Ga0208299, IMG submission 184089) | Marine viral communities from the Subarctic Pacific Ocean - 15_ETSP_OMZ_AT15312 metaG (SPAdes) (version 2) | ecosystem: Environmental > Aquatic > Marine > Oceanic | place: Pacific Ocean... | reverse complement strand
TATTTTGTCGCTAGTATTTTGAGTACTATTTTCTAGTCTGACCCTACCATTTCCGGGATCCTCTGAAACGGTAGAGGTTTTAAATTCATATTGAAAAGATGCGCCGCCAAAGTTTCCGTCTTGACCACTAGAACCACTTGTCCCAGATGACCCCGAAGAGCCAGATGTTCCAGATGAACCACTACTACCTGAAGTACCACTAGAACCAGATGTACCACTAGAACCAGAAGAACCTGACGTTCCACTTGAACCTGAAGTACCACTAGAACCAGATGTCCCGCTAGAGCCACTACTACCAGATGTACCACTAGAACCAGAAGAACCTGACGTTCCACTTGAACCTGAAGTACCACTAGAACCAGATGTCCCGCTAGAGCCACTACTACCAGATGTACCACTACTACCAGAAGTACCACTAGAACCAGATGTACCACTAGAACCAGATGAACCGGAAGAACCAGAAGTGCCTGAGGAACCAGACGTCCCTGAACTACCCGAACTACCCGAACTACCAGATGTACCTGAAGAACCAGATGTACCAGAACTACCTGAACTACCAGATGTACCACTAGAACCAGATGAACCAGAAGTTCCAGAACTACCTGAGGAACCAGATGTCCCACTTGAACCAGATGTCCCACTGCTAGCAGCATGATGGGATTTATAAAGTTTACCTCCATCGGTAACAGCTAAAACACCAGTCATGTCTGCTTGAGTAGGAACCCCCTTAAAATAAACGTCCTGACCACTTATAGTGAAGTTGCCCCCAATAGAAGCATCATCGTCAACAAAAAGATCACCTCTAGCAGTGATTTTGTCAGTAGTATGATCTCCTAGGGTAAAATCTCCACTTACAGCAAGACTACCCAAGACAGAAAGATCACCACTAACTGTTAAATCTCCCCCTACGATACCTGTACCAGAAACATGAATTCCAGATTCGATAGTAGTATTACCCTCAAGGGTAGGACTCGCTTCCAAACCTTTTGCGACCACACCATCTCCACCTAATAACTCGATTTTTCCTCCGGCAGGAGCTGATATCGTAGCTCCCCCAGTACCAAGTACTATTGTTTCCTCTAGGGTGTGAAGTTCATTTATAGTTCCGGTATTTACATAAAGATTAGCCCAATAAGACGTACTGGTACCTATATCTCCGCTTCCACTAACCGTAGAGAATATACCAGTAGTAACTAAATCACCAGAAACAGTTAAATCATTTTTTATATTTAATGTAGTACCGTCAAAAGCTAGGTTTGACTCCGCTGTGAAGCTGCCATCTCCATCAGAAGTCAAAACTCTATTATTTCCATCGTTAGTTATTTCATAAGTTGTCCCACTGGAGCCGGAAGTACCCGAACTCCCAGAAGACCCACTTGTGCCAGAAGACCCACTTGTACCTGAACTTCCAGAAGATCCTGTTGTCCCAGAAGTACCATCTACTCCAGAAGTACCCGACTCTCCCTTATCTCCAGTTCTAGCAAAAGTTGCAACTATCTCATCCGTAGTTTCAAAAGGACTAGAAGCACTACTATCAACAGGAGAAACAGTTATAGCAAACCATCCAGAATTTTCACTAACAGAACTAATAGTATATAAAACAAATTTACTTGTATCTAGTCTTTTTGTTAGTTTTAAATGGCCTTTTATTGTAGATGTTGAATCATCTATTGTCCTTAAATAGCTTTGTATATCTGTTCCGTTCTTATCTGTATCATCTATATATAAAGTAGTAGCAGTATTTTGTCCACTTGCTATAGAAGCGTTAAATTTTATAGCACCGGAACCGGGGTCAGAATTTGCTGTATTATCTAAATCGAAATCAAAACTAAAAGAAGCGCCGCCAAAGCCTCCGTCTTGACCAGAACTTCCAGACGTACCATCTGAACCAGAAGTTCCAGATGAACCCGAGGTACCAGACGAACCAGACGTACCAGATGAACCAGATGAACCAGATGAACCAGACGTCCCTGAACTACCCGAACTACCAGATGAACCAGACGAACCAGATGTACCCGAAGAACCAGATGTACCAGAACTACCTGAACTACCAGACGTACCAGAGCTACCAGATGAACCGGAAGTGCCAGAGGAACCGGAAGTGCCAGACGAGCCAGACGTACCACTTGATCCAGAAGAACCAGAAGAACCAGAACTTCCGCCGGGACCCTGAGCCCCTACAAAATTAACAGTTGAAGCCGGAATTGTAGACGCACTAACGTCAACCACCGAAGAGGTTACGGTATCGCCTTGTAGATTTACGGTTACTTCGTCTTGGGCCATTTTAAGTGGTTACTTCGGGGCTAATAGTAAATTTGCCATTTAACATTTTTATAACAGCAGTTTCCTGACCTTCCGAACCAGTGACATATCTTTCTATGTCATAAACAGCTTCTGCAACAGGTAATGCTGCAGTCTGAGAACCGCTGAGATAAATGTCTACATAACCACTAGGGTATAACGCTCCTTCTGCGCCTGTGACAACAGTGGGATCTAAGTCAACTAAACTCCCAGTATCACCATATTTATGCTTCACAACACCCCTGACTGAATAACCACTAAGATTTACTGGCGTGCTATCATTGGTTATTGTAAGCCTTGTGTTTAACTCAGAGCCTTGTCTAACGGAAAAATTGTAACTACTAGCCATCTAGCAAGAGATTACACTAAAAATAAAACCTTTTGTATATTATAATACGCCAGATTCTACTACTCTAAGTCTAGTATCAAGCTCTTTAATGGCCTCAACAAACACGCCAGCCATTCTGTCATACCATACAAAATGAAAGTCTGATATATTTTGCCCATCATAACCAACAGCATCTCCGCTACCCACTAAAGCGGGAAATTCTTCTTTTAGATTTTGTGCAGACAGGCCTATTCTATTCAGACCACTATAATCTTCGTAATAAGGGGAGTTGTCTGTCCATTGGAAGTAGATACCTGTAAGATTTTTTATTTTATCTACTGTTCCAGTTACTTGAGACACGTTCTCTTTGTAACGCATATCAGAGCCGCCTGTACCTCCTCCAGTGCCATCCGCTCCAGAAGTACCTGAAGTACCAGATGAACCTGAAGTACCAGAGCCTCCATCGTCTCCAGAACTACCAGAAGTACCATCGCCTCCATCGTTTCCAGAACTACCAGAAGTACCAGAAGTACCATCGTCTCCAGAACTACCAGAAGTACCATCGGCACCAGCGTTTCCAGAACTACCAGAAGTACCATCGTTGCCAGCGTTTCCTTGGTTTCCTTGGTTTCCTTGGTTTCCTTGGCTTCCTTCGTTTCCAGAACTACCAGAAGTACCATCGTCTCCAGAACTACCTGAAGTACCATCGTCTCCATCGTTTCCAGAACTACCAGAAGTACCCGACGAACCTGACGAACCCGAAGTGCCAGACGAACCCGAAGTACCTGAAATTCCTGCTGAACCAGAAGTACCAGATGAACCCGACGAACCTGAAGTACCAGATGAACCTGCAGTACCTGAAGTACCAGATGAACCTGAAGTACCTGAAGTACCTGATGAACCAGAAGTACCTGAAGTACCTGATGAACCAGAAGTTCCTGCTGAACCTGAAGTGCCTGACGAACCCGAAGTACCAGACGAACCCGAAGTGCCAGCGTTTCCTTGGTTTCCTTGGTTTCCTTGGTTTCCTTGGTTTCCTTGGTTTCCTTGGTTTCCTTGGCTTCCTTGGTTTCCTTGGATTCCTTGGACTCCAGAACTACCAGAAGTACCATCGTCTCCATCGACTCCATCGTCTCCAGAACTACCAGAAGTACCATCGTCTCCAGAACTACCAGAAGTACCAGAACTACCTGAACTACCTGAAGTACCATCGTTGCCAGCGTTTCCTTGGTTTCCTTGGTTTCCTTGGTTTCCTTGGCTTCCTTCGTTTCCAGAACTACCAGAAGTACCATCGTTTCCAGAACTACCAGAAGTACCCGACGAACCCGACGAACCCGAAGTGCCAGATGAACCTGAAGTACCTGAAATTCCTGCTGAACCAGAAGTACCAGATGAACCCGACGAACCTGAAGTACCAGATGAACCTGAAGTACCTGAAGTTCCTGCTGAACCAGAAGTACCTGAAGTTCCTGCTGAACCAGAAGTACCAGATGAACCTGAAGTACCTGAAGTACCAGATGAACCTGAAGTACCTGAAGTACCTGATGAACCAGAAGTACCTGAAGTACCTGATGAACCAGAAGTTCCTGCTGAACCTGAAGTGCCTGACGAACCCGAAGTACCAGACGAACCCGAAGTGCCAGCGTTTCCTTGGTTTCCTTGGTTTCCTTGGTTTCCTTGGTTTCCTTGGCTTCCTTGGTCTCCAGAACTACCAGAAGTACCATCGTTTCCAGAACTACCAGAAGTACCAGAACTACCTGAACTACCTGAAGTACCATCGCCTCCATCGTTTCCAGAACTACCAGAAGTACCATCGTTTCCAGAACTACCAGAAGTACCCGACGAACCTGAAGTGCCATCGTTTCCAGAACTACCTGAAGTGCCATCGTCTCCAGAACTACCTGAAGTACCATCGTCTCCAGAACTACCTGAAGTACCCGACGAACCTGAAGTACCATCGTCTCCAGAACTACCTGAAGTACCCGACGAACCCGAAGTACCTGAAGTACCAGATGAACCTGAAGTACCTGAAATTCCTGCTGAACCAGAAGTACCAGATGAACCCGACGAACCTGAAGTACCAGATGAACCTGAAGTACCTGAAGTTCCTGCTGAACCAGAAGTACCTGAAGTTCCTGCTGAACCAGAAGTACCAGATGAACCTGAAGTACCTGAAGTACCAGATGAACCTGAAGTACCTGAAGTACCTGATGAACCAGAAGTACCTGAAGTACCTGATGAACCAGAAGTTCCTGCTGAACCTGCAGTGCCTGACGAACCCGAAGTACCAGACGAACCCGAAGTGCCAGCGTTTCCTTGGTTTCCTTGGTTTCCTTGGTTTCCTTGGCTTCCTTGGTTTCCTTGGATTCCTTGGCTTCCTTGGTTTCCAGAACTACCAGAAGTACCATCGTTTCCAGAACTACCAGAAGTACCATCGCTTCCAGAACTACCTGAAGTACCCGACGAACCTGACGAACCCGAAGTGCCAGACGAACCCGACGAACCTGAAGTGCCAGACGAACCTGAAGTGCCAGCGTCTCCAGAACTACCAGAATTTCCAGACGAACCAGAAGTACCAGCATCACCTGAAGTACCAGACGAACCAGAAGTACCAGCATTACCTGAAGTACCAGATGAACCTGAAGTACCATCGTCTCCAGAACTACCTGAAGTACCCGACGAACCCGAAGTACCTGAAGTACCAGATGAACCTGAAGTACCTGAAATTCCTGCTGAACCAGAAGTACCAGATGAACCCGACGAACCTGAAGTACCAGATGAACCTGAAGTACCTGAAATTCCTGCTGAACCAGAAGTACCAGATGAACCCGACGAACCTGAAGTACCAGATGAACCTGCAGTACCTGAAGTACCAGATGAACCTGAAGTACCATCGTCTCCAGAACTACCTGAAGTACCCGACGAACCTGAAGTGCCATCGTCTCCAGAACTACCTGAAGTGCCATCGTCTCCAGAACTACCTGAAGTGCCATCGTCTCCAGAACTACCTGAAGTACCCGACGAACCTGAAGTACCATCGTCTCCAGAACTACCTGAAGTACCCGACGAACCCGAAGTACCTGAAGTACCCGACGAACCCGAAGTACCTGAAGTACCTGATGAACCCGAAGTACCTGAAGTACCAGATGAACCTGAAGTACCAGATGAACCTGAAGTACCTGAAGTACCAGATGAACCTGAAGTACCAGATGAACCTGAAGTACCTGAAGTACCAGATGAACCTGAAGTACCTGAAGTACCAGATGAACCTGAAGTACCTGAAGTACCTGATGAACCAGAAGTACCTGATGAACCAGAAGTACCTGATGAACCAGAAGTACCAGACGAACCTGAGGTACCAGCAGGTCCCTGAGCTCCATTTTGAGTTATGGTCCAAACAGGTGTCGAATCAGCAGTGCTAAAAGTCCCTGTGCCCGTATTGCTAACCCATTTGATTCTAATTGTCGTTCCGCTATAAGAATAAACAGTACCTTCCCATTTTTTTGATACATCTGAAACAACCGTCACTAATGCGGCTTGGCCCCCTGTCCAAGCCAATCCAGAATCTACATCACTAAACTCCCTATCCCAATCACCACCTGATGACTCTGGGATACTTTCTGTTTCATCTGAAGTAGTCGAATATCTATCTCCACTTTCACCCGAAATTCCTGACGAACCAGAAGTACCATCGTCTCCAGAACTACCTGAAGTACCCGACGAACCTGAAGAACCTGAAATACCAGATGAACCCGAAGTGCCATCGTCTCCAGAACTACCTGAAGTACCCGACGAACCCGACGAACCCGAAGTGCCAGATGAACCTGAAGTACCTGAAATTCCTGCTGAACCAGAAGTACCAGATGAACCTGAAGTACCTGAAGTACCAGATGAACCTGAAGTACCTGAAGTTCCTGCTGAACCAGAAGTACCTGAAGTTCCTGCTGAACCAGAAGTACCAGATGAACCTGAAGTACCTGAAGTACCAGATGAACCTGAAGTACCTGAAGTACCTGATGAACCAGAAGTACCTGAAGTACCTGATGAACCAGAAGTACCAGATAAACCCGACGAACCTGAAGTGCCATCGTTTCCAGAACTACCAGAAGTACCATCGTTTCCAGAACTACCTGAAGTACCAGATGAACCTGAAGTACCTGAAGTGCCAGATGAACCTGAAGTGCCTGAAGTACCTGACGAACCTGAAGTACCCGAAGTACCTGATGAACCAGAAGTACCAGCTGAACCCGACGAACCTGAAGTACCAGATAAACCCGACGAACCTGAAGTACCAGATGAACCTGAAGTACCAGATGAACCTGACGAACCCGAAGTACCAGCTGAACCCGAAGTACCAGCTGAACCAGCTGAACCCGACGAACCTGAAGTACCTGATGAACCCGAAGTACTATCTCCACCCCCACCGGCACTTATTTGCTGCCAAGCTTCGCTCTGTTTTATGTATACACTATAAGGGGAGTCGGTCGAATAATAGTTAGCGCCATCGGAAACAGTGTGTAAAACACTATCCTTTTCAGCGTCTAAGCCTACTAGCTTATCTCCAACATACCTTTTGACCGCCATATACTATGTAAATTACACATTATTGGGCGTAATCTTCGTAAGATTTTTCTTCTAATAGATTGGACCCAGTGTAAATGTTAATTTCCTTCTTCATTTCAGCTCTTTTGTCATTAGTACGGTAGACTCTTCGCGCCAATTTAATAAAAATAGAGTCAAATTCTTGACTTTTTTCTTTTAATCTTATTTCGTCTTCTATATCCCATAACTCTTTATTTATCTCTTTCAATTGGTCGTAAAACCCATGTCTTCTAAAAACATGTTCATGCCAATCTGGCTGACCAATAGTCTCCAATAATGTAACGTGCTCTTTTCCGATATTAACTAGTTTAGCCTCATCTTGTATATTTTCTAATTTGATTTCCAAGATAGATAGCTTATCTAAAACCTCTCCGTCTGATACCTCTACTTTCATAATAATGTATTTATTTTTTCTATTACCATTTCTGGCGTTATTTGCCTACTGCACTCAAAATTCTTATCCTCGGGACACCAATACCATTCATCTCCAACCATATCATGATTTCTCCAACAGTCATGGCAAACATTTTTGTTCTGTACTACATATGGGTTACTAAAATGATAATCCGCAGCAACAGAACCTAAAATCATTACAACAGGCTTATCTAGAGCCCAAGCCAACCAAGATAGACCTGAAGCCAAGCCCATAAAGAAAACAGATTTTTGTATATAGTTGGCTGCTTTTTGAAGAGACAGCCCCGTCTTATCTTTAGATGCCGAAGGTATAGGATTAAAAGCTGGTATGTCTCCCAGAGGATAACCAGCTCCAAACTGAGAATCGCCATCGATACTAATGGTATCTATGCCCTTTTTCTTTAGATGAGATATAACAGCGTTCCAGCCTCCCTTGTAATTCCAGAACTTTTGCTGCATTGTAGTTAACGACGCTATGGATACGGTACGGCGCTTTAGCTTGATATTTTTGGGTTTGATATTCAAAACCGGCTTAACCTCTTTGAAATCTTCTAAACCTAAAATCTCAGAAGCCATCTGCATTAACCCACTTGCTTTAATGTCTTTAACTTCATTTCTTAAATTAGAAGGCCTCTGCCATCCACAATAACCTATGACAAAAGACTCGTCGTAAGTTTTTTCGACCAAGGGACTATTTTTGGGGCTCACCTTAATATTGTCGGGAGCAAATATGTCGTTAAACTTACAGAAGACGTAAACTTCGTTTCCTGTAATTTTTTGATATCTCTCGACTTGACCCATCCAGCCAATAGTATCTCCTAAGCCCTCTCCGTCAAAATAAACCTTTACTCTTTTACTCATATTAATTTATCTATCTGCTCTTTAACCATTTCAAAAGTTATAGATTTTGAACATTCAAATTCCCTTTCTGTGCCTTCGTGTTCCGGGCACCAGTTCCAATTACTAGCATCAAATTTATGATTATTCCAACAGGAATTACAAACGTCTTTATTGATTACTCTGTATGGCGTATAAAATTCTGTTTCCTCATTGCTAAATCCACTTATTAAAACCACGTCCTTGTTCAGAGCCCAAGCCAGCCAAGACAGGCCAGAGCCTAAACCTATGAAAAACTCGCAATGATATAAATCTGTTATTCTCTCCTGCAAGTCGAAGTCTCCAGTTTTATTTATACCCCCGGAGGGTATACGGTTGTCTCTATTTCTTCCCCCAAAAGACTCATGCCTATCTATGCACACTACCTGATACCCTTTTGAGTTTAAGTACTCTACAACCTTATCCCACCCATCAGGATTATTCCAGTACTTGCATTGAGCCGTAGATTGAACGGATATGCAGACATATTTGCCCGAGATCATCCTTTCTTTATTATTTATATCAACCCTAGGTTTTAACTCTTTATGCTCTAAGCCCAAATAATAAGACGCAGCTCTTTGCTCTTCATTTTGCTTAACCCAGTCAGGAGTATGATTAAACCAGCCTATCTTAAGATGATCATGAAAATTCTCGCCTTCAACTTCTTTTAAGTCATCAATGAACTTTATCTCAGGGTAGCTATTTCTATACAAATCATTTTTAAAAGTAAACAAGTGGACATCGCAATCTTTTTGCACTCTGTATTCTTCTGCATACGGAACCCAAGCCAAACTATCTCCTAGAGAGGAACTGCAAAGCTCGATTAAGACTTTCTTTTTTAAATTTTTAAACTTCATATTAAAAACTAAATTTCTACAAAAAGTATTCCATCTGAAGACGAGGCCATGAAAAATATTCGATACTCTCGAGATAGCTTTATCCATTACCTCTCTATCTTCTTTACTTAAAAGAGAATAAATATTTAAATCAAAATTATTTTTTATACTTTTTAGTTTTGTAAATATGTCTTTTAGTTCGTTATCATTAAAGCTATTAGCATCGAAAAAGAAATAATCAACCTTTTCAGAATACTCGTTAACACAAAAATCATGATCAAAATATAGGTCCTGTATTTTATTCTTTTCTGAATCAGATACTTCTTTATTGGTGATCAAACAAAGTCTCTTTCTATTTTTTTCAAAATGTATATCAGATCTAGCCAACGCACAAAGCTCGTCAAAGAATCTATAGTAAGTGTGGAGTATTACGTTATGCTTGAAGTTTTTTGTAGAGTTTATAGAGTCATATAAATTTAACTTACCCACCTTACCTTGTTCATTGGTTACGTTTGAAGGCGTAGCGTGAGACTCGTCATGGTTAAGCACCTTGTACATAGGCCTAGGAAAAAGTACATAATTTCCATACTTTTGAAGCTGCGCCATCCTTATAGAGTCTTCTGATACCGTCTCTACAGGACTCTGAACCTCTATCTCAACTTGCTTATCGTTCTTGTGCCCCCTTAGAGCCCCAAAGAACCTAAAAGTTCTTAAGTATGACCAGTCGAATTCTCCTGAATTTATTAGGTCTTTTTCATGCTTATCTAAGTAGTCGCACCAATTGTCTTTAGGAAAAGAGTAATCAAGATTAGTGATGTTATCCGTGCTGTCTATATCGTTACTATACTGATGGAACCATGTTGAAAAAGAAAAAGCCTCAGGGTTCTTTTTCAGCATATGATTTAAAAACTCTAAAGCTTTAGGGTATATTCCGTCGTCCGCATCTACTAAAGCTAAGTAGTCGCAATCTTTAGTAACAAAATGTTGAGGATTCCAAAACATCTCTTTTTTAGTTTTTTGCTCACAGTATACTACTCTATTATCTTTTGAAGCTAAGTCAACTAAAGTGTCTTTAACCGCGCTATCCTTGCTGAAGTCATCTGTAACAAACCACTTCCAGTCCTCGTAAGTCTGGCTGCATATTTGTTTATATACGCCCGTTATATATCTAGCGTTATTATAAAAACTTGTATACAAAGCTATTCTAAAATCTTCTTTTTTTCTAGGGTTCTTTATAGTTTTTTCTATATACTCTTTTGTATTTACATCATCTATAAAAATTACATTGTCATTGTTTTCGTATTTTTTGTATAAATCACAAGATTTTATCCTGTTCATTAATACAGGCATACCCCAAGATAATGCCTCTTTAACACTCAGCGGGTTTAACTCCCTTATCGACGGAAAGAAAAACAAGTCCATACATGAATAAAATCTATCCACATCCTTTCTTTCTCCCCATACTTTGCAATTAAGTAGATCTGTGTTTTCAATGCCACAATTACATAGGTAACAGCTGTTTCCTATAAAATGAAACTGAATATTTTCATCTAGCATTTCTTCTGCTATTTTATAAATAAACTTCTGGTTTTTATTTTCGTGAAAGAGACCAACATTTAGTATATGGGTTTTTGTTGGGTCTAGTCCAAGGCTCATCAAAGTTTTATCTCTGTCGGGTCTCTCCTTATTGGGTATCTTATAATCCCAAGTATAACACTTAGCCTCAGGGAAAACCTCTTTTATTTTTCTTGGGTGGTAATCTGAAACGCACACATACGCATCAGGCTGATGAACCTTATTGGCAAAATCAAAAGCATTAGAATGGCAAGTTTCTAATATTTTATAACTTCTGTTTTCGTTATATATTTTTTCAAGTAATTCTTCGGGGAATCCATTGTATTCAAAGTTTTCAGGTATTTCGTTAAAATGTATTATATGAGGATCAAATTCTTTTATAACTTCTAGTAACTTACCCCTTTCTTCTATCCAATTATCCGAAAAACACGGACCAATACATTCATAATTCTTTTTGCCAACTAAATTTATTATCCTGTCTTTTTGTATATTATAGGAACCGTAATTATTAAACTCAGCTACAAAAACCTCGTTCTCCGACAAACAGACTTTTATAAGCTCATGCAGCCACTGAGGAGACCCACCAGTAGAAAGATGCATGGGTATAAATAATATCTTTCTTTTCATTCTGTAACTTTTAAGGTAGAAGAAAGAACGTCTTCCCACCTAGGTTGACAGTCGAAATTAGGCCTCCCTTCTAAGCAAAAAGGCAAAGGGGGAACACTATTAACGGTACCGTGCTCTATAACAGAATACTTTGGGTCCGACGCACAAAAAGCTTCGCACGTGCCACCGACGAAAGTCATTTTATAAGATTGACTTCCTTTTCTGTAGGGAGCTCTCCAAAAAGGGTGAACAGAAGCTCCTATAAATATAATATGAGCGTCAGTGCAGCCTGCCAGATGTAGCTGTCCTGTATCCATAGTCACGCAAGCCTCTGAGTTCTTGGTTATATAATAATCTTGATCTAAGGAAGTTCTATTTAAAAAACTTACTCCTTCAAAATCTAAAGCATCGAAATTATAGCAAGTTTTATCGTGGTTATATTGGCCCGGCTCAGGTTTCTGATCAAACCCAACTAACGCAACCTTTAGGTGATTTCTATTCAGCCCTCTTATCAAATTAACGTAGCTCTCTTTTGGCCAAGTTCTACTAGGCCAATTTTGTCCTATATGAACAACTGCGTATTTGTTATTAGCTAGAAAGTCTTGGTCACCTCTATTAAACTCTATTGTTCCGGGGTAATAATCGCAATGAAGCTCTTCTGGCATCAAGTCAAAGCCTATCTCCGTGCAATGTATCTTTCTTATATCGAAAGCTGCGTATTTTTTTTCTATCCCAGCTCTATCTGCCTTTCCTATTGAATTAAAAGTATCAAAGACCTCGTATTTATCATAATGTTCTTGTTTAAAATCATCTACATGTATCGTAAAAAGAACATATGGATTGTGCTCAAAAAGAAAAGGTTTATGCGTGCACACTATTATTTTTTTAGCGTAATACTCCGCTAACTTTCTTATCGTTGGCGTAGCTGATAAAGTATCTCCAAAAGAAAAGGAGTTTAGCTTTATAGCAACATCTTTAGATTTTTCTTGGCCTCTTTGTTTATTTGTATTAAATAAAGGCGCGGCCTCCTCAAAAAAGGGAGCATTGTTCATCAAATAGTTTTAAATAGCAAAAGGTCGAATTTCAAAACTAATATCCCTGTCCGTATCTATGTTTTACTGCCTTGCAGTTGGCTAAAACTTCACCGCTAGAAAGGGCTCGGTTGTAAGCCGAAACCACGCCCACATTAATATTTAGGCCAGAACTGTTATTGCCACCCACATAAAACTGCTGGTAAGTCCCATTTTCATCGCCAGTATGAAATCCGGAAGAGTTAGTCGCTGGAAAAGAAGCCGTTCCTTTCTTTTGGCCATCCATATACCCTATCATTTCACTAGTAGAACTATTGTAGGTCATAGCCACATGCCTGAAGTCAGATCCAGATATAGAGGGATCGTCTACATCAGATAGCGTAACGCTCATACCTGTCCATGGGTTGTTATCACTACCGTCGACTTTGTTTGTAGAGACAACAGCTTTTATACCGCTTATCTCTCCGCCGTTACCTGTTTGCGTCACAAATCCGTAAGAATAACCACTCTTGTTATGGTCTGTATTTCCGAATATTACTGCGCCATCATCAGGAGGAGAGTCAGAACCAGAATCTTTTATATCGAAAAACGCCTCTATAGTAAAACTAGAGTCTGCATCTTTTAAAACTCCCAAAGACCTTAAACCGATAAAATTTGACCCTGATATAGCTCCGTAGGTATTATCTCCGTTATCTGGGTTTCTAAACTTATAGTAGCCACTAGTTTCGTCATAAAGACCAGTGTTCTGCAACTTCACATCTAGACCACTGGGGGTCAAATCTCTCCAATACTCCGTGTTGTGATCATAACTTCTGTCAGAATATCCGTCTACTCTAAAAACAAGACCATCAGTATTGACTCTATATTTACCATAATTTACTTTACTTGACATCTTAGTATCCTCCTCCAAATCCCCCTACTGAATTTCCAGAAGAAACTGAAAAACTGTAAGGAGCAGTATTATTTTTTAGGTTGAAATCTCTAGAACCTTCTATATATGCGTATAGCGCGTCGCTTGCATTAAAGGCCTTTGAATACGCTGAGACTTTATATATAATTCCGTCTATATAAGATTTTTCATTTGTATTACCGAGCGGCAAACCTCCTATTGCGGCCTTTAGGTCCGGCCCATCATAAAAGCTAGTATTGTTTACTTTGTATTTTGAATAAGTTGAGCTGGATTTAGGTATGCCTTCTTTGAGTGTTATAGAGTTGTCATCTATAAAGCTAATTATATCGTTGCCGTCTTTTCCAAAGTAAGGGTTTCTTGCTTTTATTAATAACGAGGCCTCGTCAAACTCTGAGACGTTACTTATAGACCTATAAACATAAAACCCCCTTGCTTCTCTTACATTTGCCCAGCTGACGGACACAGAAGAGTTTCGCTTATTTATTAAAACTTTTTTATTAGCGGAAGCCGCTGACTCCCCATTTTCATTATAAGAACTTATTTTATAATTTACTGCAAGCCCTTTGTCAAAAGCTTTTTGTGTTGTATTTTTTTCTACCTCTAGCCCTCCCTCATTTAGACTATAGGTTGTGCTAGAAGATAAAGACTCTAAAGAGCTCGTTGTATTTAAAAAAGGGTACAAAGTTATGCTAGTTGGCGTTTGTAAATTTGAGATAATCTGAGAACTCTTTAAATAACCATTTACATAAAATTTTATCTTACCAGATGACTTTGTCATATCAACAGAGACAATTACGTTGGTTATAGCCCCCTCATCTACTACAGAGTCTACCGTAAACGTGCTGCTTGAAAGCCCAAACTCATTGTATAAATCACAATGAAGTTTTTTATCGCTTATATAAACATGCTGCTTTCTGGAAACATTATTCTTATCTGTGAATCTGGCTCCCTCAGATATATCTCCATAAAATAAAGTGGATATTCCTTCAGAAAGAGAGGTTCCAGTAAACCAGAATTCAAGGGTCTTTTTTTGTGTTGAATTTATCTGAAGACCTGAGTTTAAGCCTGTGTCTGTTGAAGTCAATCCTAAATTAGTAAAGCTATTTTCAGAGAATATAGGTTTGGAGTCAGAAGAAAAAGACATGCCACTTACGCTAAAAGAGTTCTTATTTGAGCTTATATCTTTTAGGCTAGCTGGAGACAGCCTAGGCTTCTCTTTTCTTGTGAACTGTGTCCTTTGTGAACCTTTTTCTAGTTGTGGGTTCTTGTATAGTATATACCCCCCAGAACGCTCAGAAGCGCTCGTAGTGCTCTCCTGAGGCCAGAAATAGGCAGTATGGCGAAGCGTAGTCTTTATCAAGGAGCTAAGTCCAGAAGAACCCGAGGAACCTGATGAGCCCGAAGTGCCAGATGTAGCGGTTACTAGCGTCTCTAGCTTTGGTACGAAAACAATAGAGACAACCTGCCAAGTTCCAGATTTAGAAAAATCATAATTACCATAATATTTTCCATTTTGGTCAGTAGCTTTAATAGATATCACCGAACCAAGACCAGAGGTTCTATTATGTCTCTTGGATACAAATACTTCACAAGAGAATATATATTCTTGCCCTATTTTTAATTTAAGCGAGCTCCCCGAAAAAGAATGTAACCCGAAAAGTTTATTACTGCGACCAGCAAAATTTGTCTTGTAGACTACGTCACTCTCAGACATATACCCTGTCGCCAAAGATTTATACATGCCCTGTTGATCAGTGTCTTTATTACTATATATTCTATAAAACCTATGAGGACTGCCTCCTAGTCTGGCGTTAAAGCCAAAGTTATCTTCAGCAGTAGGTATAAGGTTAGTTGTAGGCTTACCCGGGTAACTCTTATAATATAACTGATTAGTATATAGTCTTATACCTTCCAGCTTCTTTCTTAAATTTCCGTTATGAGCAGACATTATTCTGGGATTCCTCCGCTATACTGAAAAGTGCTGAATATCAAATCTTGTCTTACGTTATCCCCGCTTTGAGGATGACGTAAATAAGTAGTTAAAACTTCATGGTAAGCAGACTCCGGGCCAACATTAACCCCACTCACATAACTATACATATTAACACCACTTTGAGTAGTAACTATTTCATCTCTATCGCCAACTCTTTCGTGCTCTGATCCTCTTGTTAGCTTTATAGCTTTTAGAAAACTTACGGAGCCCGAGACTACCTCCGACTCGTCTCTTTTGCTCAGGTAATCTTCTTCTACATGACTTCTTAAGCTTGTATTTAAAGAAGTAATTTTTGCATCTAATATACCACTAGTGTCATGAACGTGCCCAGTGACATAACCACTCAAGCCATCTCCTGTCGCTCCAGTTATAAGTACAGATAACTTTTCCCCTGTATTAAGAAGTTCGCCACTTAATGTATCTACGTCGTTTTGATTGCCAGTGGCTATTGTGTTTGTGGCTGCATGCAAGCCACTAACATACCTAAGATCTCCGCTTACTTCATCTATATCCGAAGCTAGCTCACTTGATACCGTACCAACGTACCCACTTAAGTCTAAACCTGACTTTAGCAGGTCCGTCCTCAATACGCCGCTTACTGTATCTATATATCCAGATATACTTCCACTTACAGAATCTATATATCCCGTATTTGCAAACTGCGCTGGGTTACCCGTATAGGGATAAAATCCGGTAGTGTTTGATGCACTGCCGGATAAACTATCAGAGTCTGACCTTAAAAAGTATTCTTTTAAGTTGTCAAGATCTAGCTGGCCTGTACCAATAAGTTGAGGCATACAGACATAATTACACTCTATCTGCCTTCGGCTAGAATAGACTTAACAGCTCTCGATGGTTCTTTTGAAATTTTAGTTTTTTTAGAAGCTGGCTTCCTGTACCCTAAAACATGCTTTTTAAACTCTCTTATTAACCTAGTAGTAAGAAGCTGCCTGTTGTCGACTGGTAGAATCCCAAACTTGACAGCGTGCGCATGTAGATCGGTTTTGTTCATACTCCTGATTCTAGAAGAGTATTCCTCTTCGTCAAGAGTCCCATATCTCGAAGAGCCTACGTCTCCCCATACCTGATCTAAAGTAGTTTTTTCAAAATCTGATCCTTGTTTTTCTTCCATAGCATGGGTTTGGATCATATCTTTAGACTTAGACTTTTTCTTACTTTTTGAAGTTGATTTCCTTTTAACTGCCATAACTTATCCTTTCTCCGTTATAACTAGTTATACACACAATCGCCTAAAAAAAGAAACAAAAAAGCCCCCGTTTCCGGGGGCTTCGATAATGTATTTTGGGTCTCTATTAGACCGCGAGTCCAACAACTGCACGAGCGTCGATACATACGCGACCCTCTTCCAACGAACCATAGAAACCAATTCTCTCATTTCTCTGAGTGAACTGATCATCTGGGCTAGTCGTGAAGGTGTCACCAGTATCAGCGTCTTGAGCGATAGCGCGAACAAACGCACCCTTGCTATTATCAACGCCAACTGCGAGCTCATGAGTCCCACCAGCGAACGCAATAGCCGTTCCGGCGGTACTAGCATGAGGGGCGATTTTGCCTGAATCAAACTCGTCAAAGACGGTGTTGTACTTCTGGCCAATACCAAGCTCATTGAGCTCAACGATGTTTACACCATAGATCTCCTGCATACCAGCAGAATTGAACACTTCTGTTCTAATGTTGTCTGGTAGCGGAATAGAGCTAGTGCCACTAGTAGCCTGAACAGTGTTCATTGGCTGATAAGCAAAAGCGCGAATCTGCTCTTTGATCTCAGGGCTGACGTACAGATCGGTAATACCGTTGCTGTAAGCAGCATCAGGAGTACCGTCTGCCCAAGACTGATTGATTCTCTTATTGAGAGTCATCAACTTGTTCAAGTCGGCCAACTGGAATCTATTAGTGTTGTAAGCTGGAATAACGTGACTACCTGTAGCCAAATCCGTGACTCCAACAGAATCCGCAGTAACAGAAGAAGTACTAGCGTTAGCGAGTGCATTAAGCACCACAGCCCAAGCATTTCTTTCCTGCTTAACGAGAACCTCTTGAGACATACGCTCAATAAGTTTACTCACAACATCAAGTCTTGCTTGTCTAGCATACTTCTTGGTGATAGAAACAGCTGCATCCAAACGATAAGTTGCGATCTTCAACTCTTGGACAGCAGATACGTCTTGCGAAGTGGGAAGACCACCAGCGACATTCTGCGACCAAACGCTAACGTAACCATCATTGGTTTCGTTATAATAAAGATCCAAAGGATAGCTAGCTCCCTCATCTTGATTAAACGGAGCATCGGTATAAACCGCTCCGGCCGTTGCGGCCTGCTGTAGAACCTTACGGACTACAGGGCCTAGAAAAGCTGCAAAAGCTTCTTGCGCCTCACGGGCGACGAGCTGGTTTTTGTTACCCATCGCTTTGATGAGTTCAACCTGCTCAGGGGTGTTTTTCAATTTAAGTCTCATTTTATTAAATCTCCTTTTCTTGTTTAAAATTAGAGGTCAATCTTCAACAGAATGAAACCGTCAGCGTCAACAGATCCCAAAGCGGTACCAACCTGCGTCTGAGTTGCACCACCGGTGCTCTCAGTAGCAGCCGAACTCAGATCGCCCTGACGCAACATATCAGCATAAACTTTAGCTCCTGCTGTTACAGTATTTGCGCCACCACTTGTGAGGTTTCCGCTGTAAAGAATAATACCCTTGGCCAAGACAGGAACTGCCTGACCACTAACCACAGCCTGCATTTCGGCAGCCTTGCGCGGATGATAAATCAACTTCTCGCCATTTTCGTCGACTTCTGCGACGTCCCAAAGGGTAAGGCCAAGAGGCTGACTACCAGATGCACAAGGTTCGATATTTGCAGCTGCGCCATAACGGAATGATACCGTGTTCGTGTAGCTAGCACCGGGGTTACCGATACCAGTTTTATTTACAGGATCGTCAGTATTTTTCCAACCATTAGACTTAACAGAAACGAGAAGCCCCTTATTGACCTTGCCGCCGTCGGCTTTAAGGTCAGAATAAGAGTCCACTACGTCTCCGTCGTCGTCTTTAAGACTGAAAAGGTTAATGACGTCTGTCTCGGCGTGTTGCCTGAAAGGCTTCAGCCGTTGTGTGTTTTTAACAAACGTTGCCATAATATTTTATTTCCTTGTATATTAGTAATTAATATCAAATTGATCGATTTCAAAAGCTTTCTTATACTTATCGTAGGTGGAACCTTCAGAAGCTTCGGTAGATGCTGGAATAGCACTTTCCTCTTCTTCGCCTCTTTCGATAGCCTCGTCCACAACTTCATCAGAAGCTTTTGTCTCTTCTTCAACTTCAGCTTCCTTAGAAGCTTCGTCTTCCTTTTTAGCCAAGACTTCTCTTGACTTGTCTCTCAGCAGAACTTCGAGATTCTTTGCGAAAGCTTCCCAGCCTTCAACATCGAGATCTTTAACCTGCGTGGCAAGAACTTCGCGATCCGTATCCTCAAGAGCGTATTTTTCGTCCAAAGAGGCCATTCTCTGAGAGAACAACTCTTCGGCTTCTTTTACCGCTTTTTCAGTTTCCAGCGCGCCAAGCTTTTCCGTAACAGTTCCTAGTTCTGCTTTGACTTTATCGTAATCTACATTAATAGATGCGATTTTCTCTTGAGCTTCTTTGAGATTAGCTTCCACCTTTTGTTTTTCGGCTGAAAATCTCTCGGAAGCTTCCTTGAGTTCCGATTCGATAAAATCAGAAACAGCCGAGGCAGAAAGCTCCTTCAAAGACTCGTTCGTGATGTCTTTAATACTTTCTATTTTCATAATAGCTTTGTCCTCGTTTTGGATTATTACATTTTTTTCTTGTATTTGTGAAGTTTTATCAACTTCAGCAAAAGTCTTTTCTTCTTTGGGCTCTTCAACGCTCTTCTTGGTTGACACGCCCTTTACGTCGGCAGCGGGAGTTTCGGTCAGTCCTATTCCAAGAGGTACGACCTCTCCCACAACCTTTCTATAGACAGACATTCCGTCTTTAGTTTTACCTTCTCCCCCAAGAGCTTTTAGATCTTTTTCCATGTCTGCGATTTCTTCTTCGTCATCAACAATGAGCCCATTTTCTATGTTTTTATCACTTCCGTCTAAAAGCACCAAATTATAATCTCTAAAGCCTAACTCCCAGCTAGCACTAATCCTCATGAAGTCTTCGCTGCTTGGGTCGGCTGACTCTTCAATCAAGTCTGCTATTCTTTGGTTTACTACTTTCCAGATAACTCCACCTAGAGTAACATTAAAAGGTCCTTTTATATCTTTTACCTCTTCTTCTGTTAATGGCTTATCTGTTCCAAATTCTGAAAAACCTGCTGTTAAAATAGTACCAATTACTTTATCTCTGTTATGTTCTATATTAATTGGTTTATTTTTAAAATCTTTATGAAAGGCTAAAGCTGTATCTGTATCAACTACGTCTCCATTTCTATTAACTCTGTTAGCCACAAATGCATTAAAAGCTATGGGAAGCAAGTCAACCTGCTTCTCATCTACTTCTGGAATAAATTGAGCGACTTCGATAGCAGAAGCCAAAGCTAAATACTTATCTTTTTCTTCTGATACGACAGGCCTTACGTTTGAGCTGAAGATTGTAGTATATTTCATCAGGTTATATAATAGTTCACTGTTACGTTACCAGCACTACTGAAAACGCCGGAACTAGTTGGTACTGGAATGCCTTGGTTTAAACTTGTCGATCCAGCCGGAACATAAGCTATAATAGTACCTCCCCCTGCCGCCAAGGTACTAATAGTAGTAGCCGCTGAAGCTAATATGTCTGTGATTACGACGGTATCCCCACTGCTTGCTGCGACCACAGCACCGGCTCCTGCTTTATTAGCCGTTCTTGATACAGAAGGCACTCCCTGCGTCTGTTGTGAATTTGTTGATCTGGCCATTTTAAGTTGTCCTTTTTTTAAATTACACTATTTAACCAGTCTTTCGCTTCTGATCTGGCTTGCTCGTCACTTTGAAAATATAAATCATCTACGTCTCTGAAGTCATAACTTGCCAAGCCGTGCCTTTTTACTTCCCTTTCGGCTTCTTTTATTTCCTCCATAGAAGGTTCGAAATGATCCCCATCATCCACAAGTCCAGCAGAGCAGATGTTCAGAAAGACATTCACATTAGCCAAAGCTTGAGTAATTTGTAAAGATTCAGAAAGATTGTCTACAAAAATTTCCTTTAATCCCTCAGAGGTAACTTGTTCTTCGTTTGTGTAGTTATGCTGATTTGCTTTACTAGTTAAGAGCTGCATGACCCTACTAGAGAATTCTAAAGCCGCGTCTTTTTCTCCAGAAACTGGAGCAAATTTTTTACCATAAGAGTACTCTACATCAAGCGACATCATTTTACGAATGGATTCCATTAAGTTTACCTAAAAGTTTATACACTTATTTTTAAAAAACTTATAAAAAAAATAAAAAAACCCCTCAAATAAATGAGGGGTCTTTAAATAGGGAAATGCAAACCTTACTTCTTAGAACGGTACGCCGTTGGAAGCATCGTTAGCGATATCCGTAGTTGCCGGATCAAACGAGCCAGAGGCGTTGATTGTACCAGATTGATAATACTTAAAGTTTACAGTATAAGATCTTGTATAGGTGTTAACAATGCCTGTTCCATCATTAATGGCCGTACTAGACAAACTCAAAGAGCCTCTAGTAACCGTCATGGAATTTAAGCCACTGCTTTGGGCTACACCGGAAGTATAGCCTCTGTACGCACCATCAAGAACAGCGTTAATAAATTTTTGAGCTCCACCGTTTTTCTCTCTTGCTCCAGCGGCACCCGCGGAAGCTATAAGATCTCCGGATGTTAAAGCGTACTCAGAGACAGCTGGGTCTCCCAAAGTATTTGTAGATGCGTGGGTCTGGGTTGGATCCACATCTGCAGCAGCAATAGCCTCAGTTGTGATTGGGATCACGATACCAGTTGGACCACCCACAAAAGTCTCGTGCGGTCCCACTACGCTATCACCAATCAGATATTTTATTCCGTGGTTTCCGTCACCACTAGTTAAGTTAGATAGCTTGCTCTTGGCGGTTGTTAAAATGAACGTATTATCTTTGTTTGCCATTGTAAATTTCTCCTATTATATACAATCAATTACATTGTTTTTTCTATTTTTGGAAATTTTATTTTTTGCTAAGCTTTATCCGGTGTGTCCTCCTGTGGATCTGTTTGGTTGGTCAAATCCCCAAGTTTCATTAGCTCGTTTAATTTTTCTTGAGGAGTAGCTATTCCCCCGATAGTGGTGAATACCGTAAGGTTGTCTTTGTCCCCACTATATATACCTCTATGCACCATACTCCCAGACCTTAATATTCTGCTCAACTGATCAAAGGCTTGGTCAAGATTAGATTGAGGGATCTTGTCCAGAACCTCTTTACCTCCAATAAGTATGGCTCCAGCAACGTTTGCTGTGGATATATCAATGCCACCAGACATACTGCCACTTTGAGCTATGCCCCTAACAGCCCTTGAAATGCTTACTGGGTCATCCCATTGAGGAACCGGCGTAGCACCAAAGATAGTAATACCGGAATCCAAAACACTTTTATAGTCACTAGAATCAAAAGATGAGTACGAGCTGTCTCTAGAAGCCGTCATATTAAACAAGTGAAATACGCCAGCCGTGCTCATATTAGCTGTCTGCCAAAAATTAGAAACAGAGACATTTGAATAAAGCTTGCTAGTCTTCTCATTATCAATAATAACTAGAGGTGATACTATTCCTTGATCCACTAAAGCGCAAGCCTCTTTTAGAGTCTCGTAAGCATTAGAGTTAACCTTTCTTCCCTCTGAGTATTTAGGTAGGGCTAGTATGACACCAACTTTTTTGGATCCAGATTTCACTGTCTCTTGTAATTCTTGAGCGGTTTTAACAAGAGGTACAAGAGTTCCTGCGCCGGAACCTCCGCCAGCACCTGCACAAACAAAAATTCTATCTACATCTTCTCCAAAAGAGCGACGCATGAAATCTAAAACGTCATCCCTCTTCTCCTCGAAGCACTTAGCTGCGACAGCTCTATCTTTTCCAGCTCCACCCGAGCCAATACAAAGCTTATTTTCCACGTTAATAGAATTAAGGTCTTGCTGAGCTGTATTTATAACGCCAATTTTCCTATAGCCTAGCTTATGGAAACTCTCTGCGATCCTAGAACCGCCTTGCCCGGCACCAACGAAAGCAAATTTAAACGCTCCCTCTACTTCATCTTTTACTTCTTTTTTCTCTTCTGGCTCTGGCGGCAACGGAATGTCCGGGACCATAACATCTATTCCTTCAGCACCGAAGTACTGATTAACATCTTGGATATTTTCTTGATTTTCGCTCATATTTTAAACCTTACTTGCATACAATAAACCTGCTAGATACTCATCCACTTGATGCTCCAAAGCTATACTTTGTATTTCTTTTATAGCTTTTTCGTTAGTATCTGTTGGGTTATTAATATATTCACTAACTTTCTCTAGCCATTTATCAGAAGATTCATTGGCCATAACTATTTTACTCAATTCAGAAGATAGACTTCTAATTTTGTTAGTTACTCTTTTGTTCTCATATTTCAATTTGAGTTTTTCCTGAATCTCTGTTTCTAGCTTTTCGGCTAGCGTCAAATTTTCTTTAATTTTTTCTACGCTAAATTTTTGGGAACCGGAGGTCTTCTCCCCTATAGGGGTAACCTTCTTTGTGGTCTGTGGTGAAGGTGTTCCGCTAGGTCTACCTGCTCCCTCTTTCTCTGATTGATTATCTCCTCCTCCACCAAGTAGAGGAGAATAGTAGCCTTGTTCTTTGAGCTCTCTGAATTTTTTCTGTGACTCGACAGACTCTTCGGGTTCTGGGAGCCTGCCAGAGCTAATCGCCTCCAAACCTTCCTCTGCGGTAAGAATACCATATTGAATAAGTTGAGCAACGACCCTGTTCCAAGTAGTCTTGTCTTTAAGCTCTATCTCTTGGAAATTTGCCTTTGGATAATTTTTAAAACCCAAAGATTTGCAAATCCTCTTTATTTCATGACAAAGGAATTGATTTATGAAAGCGTCTCTTCCCTGCTTTAGCCTTTCGATAAATACCTGAATTTTAATGCTTGTATTAGCGAACTTATCCTCGCCAACCAAAATGTTGTTAAGCCCCATTTGAATATCTTGATTTACAACACTGTACTTTTTAGGATCCAAGATGCCAGCTATATCTGGAATAACAAATTGAGCTTTGGTAGTGTAGTCTGAAACAAGAACCTTTCCAACAGATTGATTTTCGAAAAGCTTTTGCATTGTCTCTATACTTCTCTGATTTATATTTAGGCTGCCGTCTTTCAGCTCGGACCCCATTGTGATAAGTAGTATCGCTTGGTTGGTGGTTCTTGTTAATGCCATATCCATTTTCTTCATTTCAGACTTCCAGTTGATATCTTCTAGAACTGGAAATCCCAATGGAACAGAAAATGGTTCATAGTCTTGCTTCTTGTAAAACACAGGAGTAACTTTATCTGGGTCTAACCTAAGGGAAATAATCCCTATATTCCTGCTTTTTAAAGCTTTCTTTGTCTCTGGGTCTAAGGCATCATAGACTTGCTTATCTTCCTCTGTTTTTGGATTTTTGATTCTTTCTAGTTCGTAGTCCGTTAGTGTTTTATAATACATTCCAGAAAAGAATGATATATTACCTCCCATTTGAATATCGGCTGGATTTAATATAATATATCTAGAAGGAAGCTTGCTGTCCTCTCCGTACCCTAAGGAGCTTAATTTCCCGCCACCATAAGTTTGGGTAATTCTTTTTAAATCCTCTGGTTGAATCTTAGTGTCGAATCTATGAATAAAAACGTTTCCTGATCTATAGTATTCTCTAAAAAATCTATCTAGGAAACTTTGTATATCAATTTTCTTAAAAAGAGCATCCAAAAAATCTCTTGACTTCTTACTGCCACCCGTGAAGTAAAGATTCGTCGAAGAAAACTCTGTCATTAAATCAATAACATTTCTAAATACCGCAAAATTATAATAGGCTTTTTGACAAAGAATTACCACATCTCTAACATCAAGAGAACTTTTATTATTAACGCCTTTTGTGTACTTATAGGGGACTAGTCCATTATCAATATTTTCAAACCTGTTCGTCCTATCTATTTGTCCACCTACGTTCCTGCGCTGTCTTGTCGATTGGTTGTCTAAGGTGGTATAAGGTGATGCCGCGAAACTGCTCATCATTGGCTGAATTTCTTCTTCTTTTTTACTTGTTGTTTTTTTTCTTGTCATTTTAAACCACCATCAAAGTTCTGCCTTTTCCGGCAGTGTTGTTGCCACTTATAAACAAAGCTCCATTAGGCATCCCTCCTGTGTTAGGATGTACTGGCAAATTATTAAATATAGCATACCCTCCAGATATACCACTTATAGTCAATAGGTCGTTTACCGTCACATCTCCGCTTAAATGCACGTTTGATCCGCTAAAATAAGATCTGTAGTTGCCCAAACAAACTTTTTCTCCACTAACATTTAAGGGGTTGGTGCCGTAAGGACCTAGTTTTATTCTGTCGTCATCAAATATATCCATCAACGGCAAACCAGCTTTGTCAGTAACAGAAAACACCGGAGCATCAGGCCCATATCCCGGAGACAAGGTCAAGAGAGCCCCGCTTGCGTCATCAAAAGTTAAAGACTTATTCGCGTTAACTCTCGCTGTAACTCCATCGAAGTCCACAAGGTTTGCCTTAAGACCTGCGTTAAAAGTTTTTTTAGCCGTGAACTTGGTAGAAGTGTCTGCCAATACATTATCAATCGCGCCGCTAACATTAGCCCCTGTTGCTTCTAGGCTTGTTTTTAAATCACCGCTAGAATTTGACACTATGCCAGTAACTTCGGCTTGACCGGGGACTTTCATCCATCCTGCTTTGACTGATGTATCTCCAGTCGCAATAAAAAAACCAAACGTGTCATTATGCCCCGAGGAAAAAGCTAAGGCTCCGCTCGGCGCATTTACGGAAAAATCTCCTGAACCAGTATGGTACGAACTTCCAGATTTTAGAAACTCGCCACTAGTGTCAGCAAACTGACCCGAAACATTAGTTATTTGCCCAGAAAGATAGCCGCTCGCTCCAGTTGCAAAGCTCTCCGCATGACCAGAGACATCATCAGATTTAGTCTTAAGAAATAATCCAGATGAATCTAGAGCCCCAGAAACAGCAGTGGTTAAGCCAGAAGTCCTACTCATGATATCGCCACTATAACCGGTCATAGACTTTGGTCCGCCCTGTGAAAAAGCGACAAAGCCAGAAGTATTATCATGTGTATAAAAGCCAGATTTGTTTGTGGCGCTACCAGAAAGTTTCGTGTTGAATAGCTTAAGGAAGCTACTCTCATCTACCTGACCAGTTCTAATTGTGCTTGCCATAAAAACTTATTCGACTTTATTTACACTTAAAAAAGCATAATAGGCTCGAAAGTTTCCTTGTTAGTGTCGATTTCGACCTTATTTATGTCGTTATAAAGTTTAAGACCCCAATTTGCCAACATTAATGAGGAATAATTATCTTTTCTTGCTTTGTTTACAGAAGTGGACCTTTTTAGGTGCTGAGGTAGGTCAAAATTCTGAGACCCCCTTGCGGTTGCCTTATGTTCTACTAAACTGCATTGTTTCTTAGTTTGGTAAATCATATCATCTTGATGCTCAATAAAGTCAAGCATAGACCATTCTTTTCGGTCATCAATAAATACTAATTTTTTAGGATAGGGTAATCTTATAGAACTAGTTCTATTAAAAAATAATTCATTTGAAGCCGTCCTAGAAGCGAACCAAATTTTTTTATAGTCTATACAGGCCTGTAGGTGTTCATTAGCTCTACGTATGAAATTACTAGTAAATACTTGATTAAAACAAATTTGATGGTTTTCTTGATTGTATTTTTGTTTAGCTTGTCTCAAAGTTTTTTGATATTCTATTCCTTCTGCGTCTGAGTTTAAGGGTATGGTTTTTAAATTTATTCTAGCATCTTTAAAGAATTGAGATTCATTACAGCTATCTAAATAGGTATCGGATCCAGCATTATCAAGACATATAAAAACAATATTAAAAGCCTGAAGTAAATAAGCTAAATATTTTACATGTTTGTTTAGGCTTCCAAGTCCCGCATAAGTATGCACTAAGGTACCTTGACCCGTATCGTCGTCTATCTCTATGACAGACATAGCAAAGTAGTCGGCCGTAGGACTATCGCTCATATTGGGGTCAATTCCCATTACATAACGCCTACCTGTTCTGCCGACCATAAGAGTAGATGGTTCTTCATCACTTTTCAAAGTGCACATCTCCATCTTCTTTGCGCTAAAGTAGCTATCACTTCCATCTGTAAACTGAGCGCAATATTCTCGCTGGAACGAAAAGTGGGAAGACCCTCCTTCTTGGGCTTCGTCAATGATAGTCTTGTCTATCATCTCCCTTGGTAAAGCCTCATACCCCATTTGAGATACAAAGTATTTAGCGTCTCCTTCTTGTTCGTCTGATTGTATTTTCCCAATCCATTCTTGGTAGGTCTTGTAAAGATTCTCAAAAGTATAGCTAGCTGAAGACAGCGCTATCATTTTAGACTTATTTTCAAACTTAGTCCTATCTTCTTCTTTGATTACGCCCTCCTTAATTAAGCCATCTTCGATCTCTTTGATTTCCATCCTTCTCTTCATGTCTTGAGGGGCAACGAGAAATGGCATGAGTACGTTTTTGATTATGTCTTCCGGCAACAAAAGATACTCGTCAAGTACAAGTATGTTAGCGCGGAAACCACGAATCTTTTCTCCGCTTAAAGGGATGGCTGTTATAGTGCCTCCGTTTATTCTCCACTCATACTGGTCGTTTCTTTTTACCTTGGCTCCGAAGGCTTGAGCCAAAAGAGCGGCTTCTTTTGTCTCTACTATCTTTTCTATGTTATTGAAAATAAATCTTGCAGTACGAAATGTTGGGCCAGCTATTAGTATCTTTGTATTGGGTTCAAATATACATTGCAAAAAACAAAATATTGAAGCTATGAAGCTTTTGCCACATCCTCGACCCCATACGCACATACTAAAATTTCTATTAAATAAGGCTCTTAAAGTTATTTCTTGGTAAGGCGCTAACTTTATACCACTTAAAAGATACGTAGTAAAATATAAATTATTTCTTAAAAATTCAGCTAGGGTACTGCGTGCTTGTTTGTCTTCTAGAGATCCTTCCAGCTTTGCTAATTTAGCATTAACATCTTCGATTTCTTTTTTGTATTTTGCAGGAGATGACCACATTACAATAGATTAAGATCATAAGCTAGCTGTAGATCTACATTTTTATAGTTTTGACCACAAAAGAAAAGCTTCCTAGTTAACCTAGTAGCTTCTGTTCTTCCTTTTGCAAATAAGAACTGTACGTTGTCATGATTTTGTATTATGTCTCGAACATTTCTCATCACATACTCTGGGGTTACCTGAACCTTCTTTGTGATATACTTTAGGTAATTAAATTTCATCATGTTATCTAAAGAGTTTTCAACAACTACTACGACATAAGCGCCCTGCTCTTTTGCTCTCCCTAGCTCTCTAGAAAATCTTTCGCAACCGCCAGTAAAAGTACCTATAAAGTCTTTCGTCTCTTTTCTTTCTACGAAGCACTTATTGTTCTCTTTATCGAGCCAATAATCCGCAAATTTCAGACCCTCTCTTCTTGTGCCGTAGTTTATATTTAATGGCTTTTGCTCTCTTGTATCAACAATGATTTCATAGCCTTCTTCTATACTTTCTTTGATTTTATTTTTAGGAACTCTTTTAAATCTTTTTAATAGTCCAAGCTCATAACAAAGATCGTAGTAATTACCAAACAGCTTTTGATAATAAAAAATAGGCGGCATCATGGAAGACCTCATTTCAACTTGAGTAGGAGAATACTTAATTTTCCTTCTCATTATCCTGTCTTTGATTACTTGAACACAAAATTTTCTAGCGTCTTCTTCAGAGGCCGACTCGAGGTATTTCTTCATGTTAGGTCTTGAATTAAAATAATTAGAAAAATAATGACTTTTATTTTTGAATTTAATTAAATCTCCAGTAAGTAAATCTCTCCTAGGATAATACTTTTGATAATACTCAGCCATACGCATCTTATACTTTCTGAGATACATATGGAGCTGTTTTTCTGTTTCGAATTTTTTTCCGTCTATTTTACAGACAAACTCCATTTTCATACATTCACTTAGAGACTTATCCATTTAAAGCCTCCTCTTCTGATAATCCAAATATTCTAGCCTTGACATCGTCCATAGTTACTAGCTTCTCCACCTCGTCTTTAATAGTACCCTTTCTTAGCTCTGCCATCTTTATTAATTCTCTTCGGCTTTCTTCTTCTTTCCAAGTCTCAACAAGATTCAATATACTTGCATTGTCTTGGACTTGCTTACTCAACCTATCGCTTCTCTTTTGTTTTAGGTCGCTTAGTAGTTTATGCTGTCTATTAACACAAGAGTTATATTCGTTTGTAGCCGTGCTTATAGCCTCCACTAAACTCATTGATATCCTTCTTCCCTCGTTGTCGTTGGCAGTATCATCAAGTAATCTCTGAAGTCTCCCAACCCTTCTTTGGATATTGGACGCTATCACCACTTCTCCAGACAAGACTATATACTGGTCTACTTCTTCTTGAGTTAAGTCCGGCTTGTCATTGGTATATCTAACAAACGAAGATTCAAATAACTCTCTTTCTGTTTCGTGTTCGTAGTTATTTATCTGATGAATAAACCTAAAGGTATGAAGGTAGCCCATCAACCTTTCTAAATTCTTTTTTTGTCTAGGCGTAATTTTATCTTTATCTATTCCGCTGTCGTGAACAAATCTATTAACCCTGCTTAAAACTCTATCTGGATGCTTTGGGGGTTTATACTCAAACCTCTCTTGTTGTTCTTCTGGAGTCTCAAAGTCTTCTCCCTCTAGACTTTTGCAGTAGTCCGTAACCATCCTTGTTTCGGCGCTTAGGCTTGTCAACGACTCATCTCCAAAAATTATTCGAGACATCTCAACATATTTCATTGTGCCTCTGTGGTTTCCTAGAAACTCTTTTTGTTCTTCTGATAGTTCTGGTTTATCGACTTTTTGATATTCGCTAGCTGGTATTGCATTGAAGTCTATCTCGCTTAAATATGATTTTACAGCACGACCCTCTTTGCTTCTCCCGTCTTTACCTTTGAATCCCGCAACATCTTGTATCAGATGCATTAAGGATATATCGACATCATCCCCTGCGAGGAAACTGTCTCTTACTGAAGTAAGTGCAAACTTTTGCTCATTGGTTAATGTCAGGTCATTCATACTCTTATTTTTAAAAAGTCTGTTAAAGGTATATCTTCTTTTTGTAAGTTTAAAAAGGTATCTCTCTTAATGAACATAGATTTTTTCATATCCCAACTGTCAGGATGACACATATAATCTATGGTTAGAAGCTCTCTATCTTTTCTAACGCACTTCTGGCCTTTATGGAAGCCAGAGGTCACGGCAAATAGAACATCTCCCTTTTTCGCTGTTAAATGTTTTATTTTATCCTTGCCGTAAAAATTTTCTATTTCATCGTCTTGCCATCTATATTCTTGTAGTAAGTTATCAGGTTTATTATCTATACTACCCTCAACAAAAGTAAAAGGCCCATCCTCCACACTGTCGACATCTTTTAAATAGACAAAAGCTTTAAAAAAATAAGGAGAGTTCGGGTCTACGTGATACATAGTCGTATTTTCGCTGTTTAGATTATTAGCGAAACTTTTTCTGAGGTTTAGAGTGCCAATAGCAGGAATACACCCGTAAAAAGATTTAGCGACTCCAATTAAAGTCTTATCAAAAATTATATCTGATATTTCAGGGACATTATAAAGCGGCTCGGGTACAGATAAAAATAATTGATTATTTCTGGCTTCGGACTGATTAAATATATTATCATTCCGCTCCCCAAATTGCCTGCCCAACTCAGAATAAACTTCTATTTCACCTCCGTCTAATATGTAATTAAGTTTTCGGCTAATCGTGTCAATCAAATCTATCTTGTTTTTTAAGGCCCCTTCTATCTTTAGCCAACCTTTCTGCCTTAGCTCTTTTGCCTCTTGTTTTTTTTCGGTTATGCTCTTATAGGTAGTAGGATATCTTAGAGATCTACTAATAATACTGTCCACAACCCTTTCTGCGTCTTCCGGCGAATAGTTTTCCGCACAGCCTTCGCTATTTATCTTAACAGTATTTTTTAATTCAGGAATATCAATCATATCCAGTCTAACTCATTTTTACTTAAAATTTTTCTAGCCTTGGTTAAAATAGACTTTTGTATATTTTTTATTTGTTTGTATCCCGGAGTTCTATTTTTTTCTGTAGTTTTGAAATTCAGAGTTTCAGCAATTTCCTGCTCTGTTTTATTCATTATATAAAAGCCTTCGTAGACTATCCACTCGTTAGGCTTTAAGACCTCTTTAAGTTTTTTATTTAATTTTACAATACCAAGCTCTATGTCCGCAGGAGAAACCTCAACATCATTAAGCTTCTCTTTATGTTTTTCTAAGGGCAGAGCCATCTTCACATCATAAGCTGACTTCTTTTTGCGTAGCCAAGCTTTATAAAGGGGGCATCTGGCATCTTGACTGCCATATATTGAGCAGGCAGAATCCGGTTCCGCTGCAGCGCACTTTAAACAAGGTTTGCAATAATTACTATAGTTATTGCGAATTAAATTTTTTAGTTGGTTCGATATGATTCTGTTGAGCCAAGGAGCTAAAGGCTTACTACAATCATACAAATGCCACTTTTTAAAAATGTGTATTTTTAGAATTTGAGAAATATCATCAAAATCCATCCAAGCTATAGAAGTTAGAGTCCACTTATTTCTTCTTTTGGAAATCTCTTGGTCAATAACATCTATACAGTCCTCAAAGTCTATTTTTTTCGCCTTCTTTTTGGGCATGTGGTTTAGGTATCTTCTTCGCCTGTCCTCGCAGGGTCGACTAAGCTACCTAGGGTTTGCGAGTCTCTCTTCGGAAAATAAGAAGCTTCCATATCTAACTCTAATGGCGGGATATTCAGAGGAATGGGAGTATCCTCCTCTTCTATCTCTGTTTTTCTGGCAGCAACTTCCTTAGCAGGTTTTTGTCCTGTGACTAAATCAGTTCCGCAAGAACAGCAAAATTTCGGCTTCTGCAGCAAGGAGGTCTTGGACTGCATCACCCAAGGGTTAGATTGACCGCAGCTCTGGCAATAAGTAACTTTTTTTAACTTAGACATATCTTTTATAACTAAGCAAATAGTTATTACAACTAGATACCGTTTTACACAATAAAAATGTTATGGCTAATTACACTTTTACTAACAACGATGGAATAAAGTATAAGATCTTTAAGAAGAGACCTCATTACAGCTACAACGCTGATGGTCTATGTGACCCCCCAGATTATAAAGGTCCTAAGATACATATTTCCCCCGATCTCCCTCCTAAACGAGAAATGGCAGTCTTAACCGAAGAAATTTTCCACGCTTTCTTTTGGGACGTACCTGAAAAAAAAGTCAGAAGATTCTGCAGTGCGCTAACAAACATCTTGCATAAAGACGGGTGGAGGCAGACGGTCCAGTGCGAGAGTCCAGAAGACTAGCTAATAGTAGTCAAGTCTTTAAATTTAGTTACCAAAAATCTAACAAGCTCGGATCTAACCACATCGGTTTCGTCGAATTGGAAAGTATTTATGCCGAACTTTTTACTTTCTTTATCTGTGAAAAGACCTTCTATTCTTTCGAATCCCCCTCTGGCCCCATTTTTTAAATCTGTTTGAGCAGGGTCAGCTAATACGAAGCATTTAGAACCCATACCCAACCTAGTTAAAACAGTCACTATTTCCTTTACGGTACTATTTTGGCACTCGTCAAATATTAGGCACTTAGAATTCCAACTCATACCTCTACAAAAATTAACAGGATAAGTTGATACTCTTTCGTCTTTTTGTAGTTTTTTTATTACATTAGGGCATATAAGCTCTTCCATTTTATGTAAAAAAGGCAGGTTATAAAAATGAAGCTTTTGATCAGCGTCTCCCGGTAAAAACCCCATTCTAGAATCAGAGCTTTCCACCGCAGATCTAATATAGACTATTTCGGAAACCTTTCCTTCGCTAAGTAAATGTAGAGCGCAATAAACACTAAGGAGAGTTTTAGAAGACCCCGCCGGACCTTTGGCAAAAAGTATCTTAGATTCCTTACTTAAGGCTATCTTGATAAAATCTTTCTGTTTTCTTGTCCATTTGAAATCTTCTATATGAAACTTTTCCCTGTGTCTAATAGGCTCTCGCTGCAAAGCCCTACCCTGTGGATTATCCAGATCTTCTAAAGAACTGGCCAATTGGTCGAGTTTAACTTTAGGCATAATATATAACTATTTCGCTCTTATTCTGTATCCATCGGTGCTATCTTCTTTTCGAGTCTTAGACCTTTAATGTCTTCATTTGCTATATCTACTCGGGTTTTAGTGTCTGCAAAATAGAAAGTTGTAGATCTTATTCCAACTCTTACTACCCTGCAGGCTCGTCCACCCATACTGTAGACATCGTCAGTCTTTATTCCTCCGAAAAGAGACATTGATACTGCAGCTGCGAAGCTAGTTATAGTCTCTTTGAAAATTAAACCCGCCGCTCCCGCGATGAGCAACCAACCGTGTTCGCCGATAAAATTTTGACCGGCATTAGCGATTTGATCTTCCATATACAATATATATACACCAATTTCTTAATTAGAGGTGTATATTTGTTTAGAGATGGACGATATAAACTTGGCTACAGACAAAATCCTTGGTCTGGCCCACAATAGCCCTGAATTTCAACAAGCCATAGAGCAATTAATGGGCTCGTATGGCTGGTTATTCCTTTTCGCTTTTTTGGGTATCTTGTTTAAAGACGCGATTCACAAAGCTGCGGAAGGGTTTTTGATATGTATTGGTAAGGACTTCTGTAATGATGATGTGTTGTATATCTCTGGAAGGCAGGCGCGTATAGTTCGTGTCGGATTTTTGAAAACAATTTTTTACATGACAGATCGCGGAACTAAAATGATAGTCCCAAACGACAGGCTAAAACTGCTGGTCATAGAAAAGAAGCTCCCTTTAAACGGAGGCTTTCATTACTTACATAAAGGCGGAGAACAAGGCTATGACGAACAAAGAGCCATAAGGGACAAAATGAAAGAAATCCCGAAACTAGGGGAAGAAAAATAAAAAAAAGTGTATTTAAATAAAGTCAAAAATGGAATTTAATAATGCAATAGATATAATTTTAGGTATAGCTGCGTTCTCTATTGGTTGGACTATGAAAAGACTATTTCATAACATAGACAACCTCTGGAAAAAGCATGACGAGATGACCGACAAGGTCGCCCAAATGGCAGTCGAAATGCCAAAGCAGTATGTCACAAAAGGTGACTTAACAAGAGCTATAGACGTTATTCATTCCAGATTTGACAAATTGGAAGAGAAGTTAGAAAAACATTTCCGCCCCTAGAAAAGGGGGCTTTAGATTTCTCTGACTTTAAAATTTTTGAGTAAAACATTTGTCATGTTTTGAAAATCGATTTTATTTTCTTTGGTCATTTGCTCTATTTTTGCTAATGCCCCATTAGGATCAGAGGCTTCTGTATTTTGGTTTAAATCATTTTCGAATTGATTTGCATCAATATCTTCGTCAAATGTCAACCCAACTACCGCTTCGTGAGAAGCTTCCCAAGTGATAATAACCTTTTTTGCCATCGAGTCGTTATATTTATTTTTTTACATTTTGAACAAAAAAACGTATAAGAAATAGAAGGCATGTTTAATATGTTTAGAAGATTGTTTAGCAGGAAGCGGCAATGCCCCAAGTGTGGTTTTGCTGGCGTAGCTAGAGAGTTCAAAAGAGTAAAAATGACAACTAATTATACAGCGTACGGCTCTGACGGTAGCAATGGTTCATCCGGTTCCCCGGGCTCTAATGGAAGCAATGGTTCGTCTGGTTCCCCGGAACCAACGCCAAACTCTAGTGGTAGTGATGGTTCGTCTGGTTCCCCGGAACCAACGCCAAACTCTAGTGGTAGTGATGGTTCGTCTGGTTCCCCGGAACCAACGCCAAACTCTAGTGGTAGTGATGGTTCGTCTGGTTCCCCGGAACCAACGCCAAACTCTAGTGGTAGTGATGGTTCGTCTGGTTCCCCGGAACCAACGCCAAGCTCTAGTGGTAGTGATGGTTCGTCAGGCTCTCCAGCCCCAGATCCAGCTCCAGCACAGAGCCCTGATACTGCCCCTAGCTCTAGTGGCTCTGGTGGTAGTGACGGTTCAGCTGGCGCTCCGGCTTAAAATCTGTTGATTAATTTCGACAGTTAGCTTTTATCTTATAAAAGTACATAAGATGACAAAAGAGCTGTCTCCAGAATTATTTGCGTAACTACTTTAGAACGTTGTGTATTAATTATTATGCATTGCGTCAATCCAAACTGTTTCGAAGATAACTGTCAAGGAGAATGCCAAAAACAAAACGAAGAACTCAACGACTACTGTGAAAGTAGTTGTGATTGCCATGAAGAAATAGAAAAAAACTTAGCTTATTGCGAAGATTCTTGAGTGTAATCAATAGAGTATGGGAGAACTGCACATACTCGCTCAAAACGGCAATATAAAGGGGATAAGAGCTGCCCTAAAAAATAAGAAGGCATTTTTGTCTCTAGATGAAGACCTTGGATGGAGCCCTTTGCATCACGCTTCCAATCGCAGCAAAGCCAAGGCCGTGCAAGTCATCTTAGAAGCTGGTATATCTCCAAATATTAAAAGTGCTCCCCCTCAGCACGAAAAACAAAGCGACTGGAATCTTGCTCTCCAGAAAAACGAGCACGCTAAAGACCCCGTCGTATATCCTATGGACGTAGCCGAAGGTCCTAGTCGTCTTAAAATAATAAACAACTTAAAAGCAAAAGGGGGTAAATTTTATGGAAACGACATGACGCTTCATCAAGCTATTCAAATGGAGGATATAGATGAAATAGAAACTCTTCTGGAAGACGAGTCCATAAAGATAAACGGTAGAGATAGTCGGGGGTGGATGGCTATACATTATGCGGTAGAATTAAATAATCAAGAGATGTGCGATTTGTTATTTGAGTATAAAGCTAACCCCAACGGATCCTGCCACGACGGACAACTAAACCCTTACGAAATCGCCTTGGACAACAACCACGAGGATCTTTTAAAATACCTAAAAACTAAGGGCTGTCTTAAAAACCCAAATAGAAATAAAGTAAAACAGCACAAGACAGTATCAACTACAAAAGTCGGTACAGCTAAAGACCCCAAAAAGTACAAGCCAATGAAGTTTCAAGAGGTTAAAGAAGCCCCAAAAAGCTTATGGGGTAAAATGACCGAATCAAAAGCGGACAGAGAAGCTCGGGACACCGCCCTACAGCAAGAACACGAAGAAAGAAGCGCGCGCATAAAAGAAGCCTCCGACAAAATCAAAGAAGACGAAGAAAGGGTAAAGAGATCCCGCGTTATAAAATGGAAATGGGGAGAAGACCCGTTTGCCTGCAAAGGCGACGCCATTACTTACGACAGCCCGTGTGAGTCCTATACATATTTTATGGATATCGTAGGGTACTCCAAAAAAAGCACTGCAATGCAAAAGAAAGTTATGGACGACCTCATAGCTATAGTTAAAGGAACACAAGGCTATCAGCAAGCCCAAAGACAAGGGAAGCTGATTGTTCTCCCTACTGGGGATGGCATGGCTCTTGTGTTTTTTAACAGTGTTCATGCGGCGTTTAAATGCGCTGTTGACGTGGGTAAAAAATGCTATAAGAGCGCGGACATAGGTTTAAGGAATGGACTTTACACAGGCCCAGTTGTACCAGTAAAAGACATAAATAATAACCCCAATGTTAGTGGACACGGAATCAACATGGCTCAAAGATGCATGGACGCTGGAGATAATGATCATATTTTGATCTCTAATGGTGTATATATGAATGTAAGCGAAATGGATATTCCGGGTCTAAAATTTGAAGACTGGGGGCCAGTTATTGTAAAACATGGATCTACCGTCCACCTTCACACAGCTTATGGCTCCAATTTTGGACGCACGGAATTTCCCGACTGGAGAGGAACAAAGAAAGCAGAACACAAATGAGCAGAACCATAAGAAAACACATAAATCATAAAACCGGCAAACTTGAAAAAACAAGAGACAACAAACCCCGTTGCCAATGTTGCTGCAACCCACGACATAGCGCGTATGGGAATGAAAAAGAAAAACTAACTATCCAAGAAAGAAAAAATAGCTAAACAATGAAAAAATTAATTATTATATCCGCTTTAGTCTGCGCCATTAACTTAACCGCAGAGGAAAACCAAGAGCTTAGGCTTTTGGGGAAAACTGTTATTCACGAAAACGGCAGTTGGGTTAACCCTGACGAACCCAAATTCAAACTGGCAAAACCTAAGACTTGGTTTCAAAGAAACTATATGCGCCATTACATGCAAGGGTCAGAAGAAGTAACCTCTTCTCTTATCCATTTTGAATGGAAGAAGTTTAAGCATGCGGCCATTACGGGCGAGAGAGTACCCATGAAAGACGTTATATCAGTCCTAAGGTTAAAAGATACCTATAAGGCTGCAAAAACGCATCCAGAGGCCATTCTGGCTCCCGTGGCCATGGCTGCAGGAACCGCAGCAGAAGGCGCTGAGGGAACAATAATGTTTACTGTTGGTGTTATAAAGAACATCGGCGAAATAACCCTAAAGGTAGTCAAGTTCGCCAGCAAACCTGTTAAAAAACTAATCCCACTCAAAAAGGAGATAAAACTATGATTACGAGTGACGATCTTCTTAAGGTAGTTGTTGTTTTTGTAATCGGAGTACTTATGGGGTCTCTTTCGGGCGCTTATTCGCTAACCGAGAAAAAAAAGCCTGACAACGAGAGGATTATGCAAGATTTCCCTGTGGAGCTGGGACAAGTGGAAGGTTCAACAAACCTCGCGTTGAATATTCCTATTGTCAGAATTGGCTCGGGGATAAGATGAAGATAACTGTTATTTCATGGAAAGAGGAAAGATGGAGCGCAGATAAGGAAGCTTTAAAAAATATTGATAAGCTAATAAATAAAAATACTAGAAAAATGAAAAACCCAATAGGAGAAAGAGCGTTTGTGATTGTAGGGTGGGTAGCTCTATCGCCTTTTATACTTCGAGACCTCATTGTGTTTGGATTTAAATGGCTGGTAAAAAAAATAAAAAGAAAAAATTGATTAAACCCTTAAATCTATATCTTTTTCCGGGTTACGATCTCTACTTTTCATTGGTTATAGTTATAGCACTAGCTATAACCTTTTTAGGAAAATCATGTGCTGAGTAAAACATATGATAACGATCTTTAAAAAAATAATAATATTAGGCGTAGTTACTTGTGCAGGGTGCTATAGCCCTGACACAGTATATGTTAGGGAGCACTATAACCCTCGTCCGGGTTATTATTTCGGGACATCGTACCTACATCATGATTATCATCATGACTATCATCACGATCATCATCGCCATAGCAGTAGAAGAAGTGGTCGACCCGCCAGTAGAGTCGTTACTCCTACTCGCAACCCAGCTCCCCCACCTCCTAGATCCATAAGCAAGGGAGTACCCGAGCCTCCAAGTAACCCACGAGATAGGAGATGACGGGACTTTGGGTAATATCCATATTGTTGTTTCTGCTTGTTTTAATAAACTGCATAAAAGAAGAATGAATATAGAAGGCATAACACAGGAAGGTCAAACTATAGCAGTATATAAAGAAATAGAATCTTCACGATTAACGGAAGCTAAAGAATTAGAAGATATTGATACGATTAAACACATAGATGAAATTCAAGAATTTAATGCTATACTAAATGCTGAGGTGATGATAAACCAAGGAGGGTTCTTTGATTTGTATGTATGAAAAACATAAATGAAATTCCATTTGTATTTAAAAGAGCTTAGATCCGCACGGTTCAAAGACACTAAAAAACTGTGCATGATGCTTGGTGTCTCGAAAGGGGAATGGCGCAAAATTGAACGCGGAATAAACCCTCCGCCTCGAAGATCGATATTAAACAAGTTTTGTGTCTTAGTAGCCGCCTTAAGTTATGAGCAGGCTCAGCTTTTTGCATTAGCTAGACTGTGGGAACCTCACGCAGACACCAATAGCGGGAGCCATAACCTTTTAGATAAAAACTCCAGCCCTGAATGGATAGAAGCCATGAGAGAGGAAAACACTCCAGACTACGAGCATAAATACTGGGGAAAAACAAGGTAAATTACATTTTTTTTGCTCTTCTAGCTGAAACTATTTTCTTATTTGCCTTTACTCGCGCTCTTGTCTCTTCAATTGTCTCATTTGCTCTCGCAGGTATCTTTTTTAAGACTTGGTCTAAAGTTTTAGTCTCTTGTTCTGCCTTGGGCTTCTTTTTGAATAGGTTTTTTAGTTTTTTCCACATAGCAAACATATATACACCACATTATACCTCTTTATGACAAAAACGCCGTGAGGGGGCATTTACGGGCCATTAAAGACTATATTTAGGACAAGTAATGAATAGATAAAAACCACCCCGAAGGGTGGCTTGCAATAATATTATTTTATTATTAACTTACTTGAAAGTCTGGATAAGCAGTATGGCCATGTTCTAAAAGATCTAACCCTTTAGCTTCTAGCTCACCATTTATTCTAACCCCTAATACCTTTTTAATACTACCAAATACTAACAAAGAAAACAAGAAAGAAAATAAACTTATTACTAATGTTCCAAATAATTGAATCAGTATTGAATGCTCTGAAGAAAATATGCCTACGGCAACCGTTCCCCATACGCCACACACTCCATGAACAGCGATAGCACCGACTGGATCGTCAATCTTAATCACCCTCTCAATAAAAGAGGAAGCGAAGCACAATATAATACCGGCGATAGCCCCGATTGCGCATGCACTCCAAACGCTAACTACATCTGCCCCTGCGGTTATGCCCACTAATCCGGCTAGCACGCCATTCGTTGTCATAGTATAATCTGGCTTCTTTGATTTAAACCAAGAGAAAAGCATCGCAGATAGAGCACCGGCTGCAGCCGAAAGGGATGTCGTAACGCATACAAAGGATACAGAGGCGGGATCTGCGCTTAATACGCTACCCCCATTGAACCCATACCAACCAAACCACAGTAGGAAGACGCCAATAGCCACTAAAGGCATACTATGGCCCGGTAGAGCGTTTATTTTACCGTCCTTATACTTATCTGCCCTAGGCCCTAAAAGCCAAGCGCAAGCTAAGGCAGCAAACCCTCCGAAGGCATGCACGACACTACTACCTGCGAAATCATAAAATCCCATTTTATCTAGGAATCCTCCTCCCCATTTCCAAGCTCCAGCTATAGGATAAGCAATAGCAACTAATAAAGTAGCAAACAATAAGAAAGAAGATAATTTTACCCTCTCCGCTACTGCCCCTGATACTATTGTTGCTCCTGTTGCTGCGAACATAGCTTGAAACAGAAAATCTGTCCAATATGTATAGTCAGCATATGCTTTTGTTAGATTTGCAGTATCATCTGAAAAGCCAATAGGCCCCCCTATACTCAGCCAGCCATTAAATAGCTCACCGGGATACATTGTATTAAAACCTATTAAAGCATAACTGATTAAACCAATACTAATAATAAAAAGATTCTTGAACAAAACATTTACTGTATTCTTTTGTCTTGTCAAGCCGACTTCTAAGCTAGAAAAGCCCAGATGCATAATAAATACCAACAAAGCTGATATTAGAACCCAAAGGTTATCTATGATGAATTTTACGTCTTCCATTAGGTTCCTATAAAGCAGAAATAATGCCACCCATAGAAAACCCTATATATTAGTAGATCCTGTTAAATTCCCTGTGTCTTTTTGTACAGTAGGCAAAGAAAAATCCCCCACCGTTTGACTGGTGAGGGATTAGCAGTAGGTTTGTAGTTCAGATTACTTAACTTCGAGAGTAACCCCTTTAGTGACTTTAAGTGCCACGTTAGTAATCCAAGCGTAAACTGCTCCGCCGATCCATCCACCAATACCCAAGCCGACTACTTTGCCTAGGTCAGCTGTCGCTGCGGTACTTACGCTTTTAATTGCTGCGTCAACATCACCGAGGTTCCCTGCGGCAATTACAGCCAACACTGGAAGTACGATTCCGCCAACGACACCCGTAACCGCCCCTAACAAACCAAAAAAGTTTGCGAAAGGAAGTACGCCGATCTTACTGATTGTCAATTTCTTCATATTATTGCACAAATCCACCCTCTAACAAATAGCAGGTGTCTTTCGTTATACACTTAATTTAAGACTCAGTCTAATAAAAAACCCCCGCTCGTTAGAGCGAGGGTTGGGTTCGTAGCGTGTGTCTCCTTGACGTCAGTACTAAAATTTATACCTAAGTCCCACGAGCCAAGACCAATCTCCACTTGCTTCATAAGATGCGAAGTCGAAATTAGTCACGTCGAAGTCGTTATCCACCCAATTAACAGTAGCGAAAGGAGTTAGACCTCCTAAGACGTCTGTTTCGTAAGAAAGGGTTGTAGAAGCGACAACGGACTCGTAGTCATCAAATTTACTCCAAGAAACGTTTGGTGTAATCCCAACGCCCCAGAGAGACCATTCTGCCTCTGCTCCTACAGCATAGCCTTTTTGGCCAAGCTCGAAGTCATTCACAAGCTTAACAAAAGGACTTACGATAGGATTTACCAACCCTACTTTTAAAGCTGCCTCGGTACTGTCAGGGATGTTTGGAACACCACTTTGATGCCTCCAGAGCTCAGCACTGGTTCTCAAACCAAAGTTTTCGAAACCAAGTGTTTTACCAACCCCTACATTCCAGTGAGACTCAGAATTATCTTCTTCTGGAACAGTCAACAGAGCGCCACCCGTTAGATCCAACCCCAGTAAAGCGTTAGGCTTTACAAATGTTGCACCAACGAATGGAGCCTCTGAAACCCTAGGTACACCATTGATATAATGGGTATCTACGTAACCCGACTCAAGTGTCAAAGACACAGGAGCGGCGTCCTCTGCATAAATACTATGCAGACCAATCGTGAGCATTAATGCTACTACTAATTTCTTCATAATTATAAAAAAAGGTTTGCTCTACTTAGAGCCAGTTTTAGTATTGTACATGTACCTTACACATTTTTCAAGTTTTTTTTGTAAAAATTTTGAGTGCGCTAAGAGCGCGTAAAGCGTCTTTTCCTGAAACAAATTAATAAAAATAAATTAATATGAATTAAAAAATTTAAATATAAAAATTATTGATTAGATAGCCACTTCAATACATTAGTATTAGGCTGCCATCCTAACTTTTTTGTAATTTTTTCTATTGAGCAATAAATAGAAGAAACTTCTTGCTGAGCAGGGAGTCTTGTTATGTTTTTGTCATCTTTGCAAATGCAAAAAGCAATATCATTGACAGACGTCGGTTCACCAGAGCCAACATTGTAGATTTCTCCATTATGGGCCTCATTGTGCTCTCCGGCGGCTATAGTTGCGTCAACTACATCATCAATATGAATAAAATCCCTAGAATTAGTGCCGTCACCAAAAATAGTCAACTTTTCTCCATTTTTATGTTTATTTAACATAGCCCCTACCACGCCACTTTGGGTTTCGGGGCCAAATAAATTAAAATATCTCAAGCTAACTGTGTCTAGATTAGTATTTCGGCTATAAATCTTGCAATATTTCTCTACTGTTAGTTTTTGTAGTCCGTATGGGCTGGCTGGGTCTGTTGGGGAGAGGTCTTCTGTGACAATAGGCAAATTCACGTCGGGCTCACTATAAACAGCAGCAGACGAAGCAAAAACAAACCTTTTAACGCCTGCATCTTCGCAAAGCGACAGTAAATTAAGCGAGCCAACTACATTAGAGTTATGATAATAAAGAACTCTATCAAAAGACTCTTGTAAATTTTTCTTTCCTGCTAAATGATAAACAACATCTATTCCATCTAATTTATATCTTAGCCTAGTTAAGTCAGATTGATTACAAAGATCCGCCAAAACATAATTATATTCCTGAAAATTAACAGAATTAAGAGCTCTATCAATACTTATTACATCATGCCCCGCCTTATCTAGCTTTTTTACTAAACGAGACCCTATAAAACCAGTGCCGCCTGTGACCAATACTCTCATTTTCAAGTTATTTATATTTCGTAAGCAATATTAAAATCTGTTTTTGTTTTTATTTTTTCGTATACAGGTAAAATGTTATCGTATTTGTCTTTTTTTAGTATTTTATTATAATTTTTAATTTTTGGGTATGTGTTTCCGGGAGTCGGTACTCCACCTTGAGTGACTTTTAGGTATGAGGATTCTTTCTGTATCTCAATTGGCGAATTAGAAAACGGAAGAGACTCTTTCATATTGCATTTTATCTGTTTTGGTGTGTCGGCAGTTATCCGACTTAAATACCCAGACCGAACGTAGAAGCTTCTCGGGTCTATATAGGCAGGCTTTCCTACTTTGCCCCAACAATGAAAACTATTTGTATCCCCATTCCAAATCATAAAACCTTTTCTAAATATTTGGTTGAAAAACAGTCTTAATTGAATAGAGGATCTCCTTTCTAGGTGATATGTCATAATATTCTCTGCTGGGCATATAGCAATGCCATCATCATAGTACTTCCTTAGGTAAGTAAATGCAGAACAATAATAATTCATTAAAGAAGGCGGCCCGAAAGCGACCCAATGGTTTAAGGCAGTTTTACTCAAGTCGTTATATTTGTACCGATGGTGGTAGTATGGCAGACTTATACAGTTTTCCGACTTATGCCCAAAGTCTTCTGTAAAGAGATTTAAATCAGGGTAAGACGAACAGGTCTCAGCTTTAATCACAATGTCATATTTTCTACCAATAGAGTCTTTTAAAATATTTGTCTTCCATATCTTATACAACATAGCGTAAATTCTGCCAGTTTCATGTGAAATACGAGGTTGATCTAAGCTAATAGCGCTACCCTTGTAAGTGCTTATCTGCGAAAAGCAGTCAGATGAGACGAACTCTTCCGCTAAAAATCTATATGTATTATTTTGAAAGTCTTCGTGCTTTTCTACCTCTATTTTTATAGGATTGTATACGTTTATAAAATTACTTACAGTATCTCCTTCTTGAGATAAGCCCTCTTCGTCACTCCAGAGGCTTGCGTATACATCTACGTCGTACTTATCAATAAGTTCCAGCCAGTAGCCTTTGTTCTTGTTTATTGAGTTAGGCAAACCAGAGAAACATAAAGCAACTTTTTTAGTCATACCCAGTGCTCCTTTACGAACTCATCATCTATCGTATGTTGTTTATGGTCATTGTTTGCTGAAAAATGACAAAACTTAGATTTTTCGTTTTTATGTTCTTTATTCCAAAATCTCCAAAACCACTCTTGAGGAAAAAGTTTATGCTCGTACTTCCCGAGTTTTAATATTAAAGTCATAGCATTGTCAACTTGAGTACCAAATAATGCAGTGTCTCCGGCTTCTTGGTACATGTCCCACATAAAGTTATGTTTGTCTGCGTTGAATTTCACGACACAATCATTATAACCCGAACAGCCAATATGAACCCCTCCTCCGATCCAGTTTCTTGGAACCATGTAAAAACTATCGTCTAGCTCAAAAACCTCGTCTATGTTGTTGTGTATCACCACATCTAAATCAATATTTATACAAGGCCCGCTTAGAACTCCCTTTTTAAAAAGCGCCATTCGATTCCACCAATGATATAGCCCTTCGCATGGTAAAGGCCTTACGTCAATGTGTTTTTCTATATCTTTAGGTTGTTCGGTGAAGCAGATGAAGTTAAAGTCGTAAGTGGTATTTCTTTTTACCATATTGTATAGCTTATTAACGTGTTCTGCGCTATACAGATCCCCCACTTTAAAACAAACTATATTCATAGAGGCCGCGCGTGCCAATGTAGGTGATCAGGAATTTCTCTTTGAACCTTATCTATAAAGAATTTTTCTTTCCCAAATTTTTCCTCTCCGACTTTCCTAAGGGCGTTCTCCATATCTTCTGTGTCTTTTTTGGAGATGTCCATGGTATGTAAAGGCTCCCCTCTCCAAACCGCCATAGGAAGAATACAGGTCATGCAGTCCATGATGATCCATCTAGGATCAGAGTCGTCGTAAACGTTAAGAATTATTTTTAACTCACAAAGAGGACACATTTTTAGAATTCTTTGATGGTTCCAGCTTCTGCTTCTGCCATTTCTTTCTCTAACTCTTCGAATTTATTCTTCATCTCGATGAGCTGTTCTGGAGTTGCGTCGGAAACGACCTTTTTTGCCCTAGTTTTAGCTTCTTCCGATACTAGCTGGATTATTGCTGAGAGTTGAGCATTATTTAAAATGTCATTTGCTATTTTTATCTCTAACTCTTTTGCTTCTTCTACTGTCATAATTTCTTAATTTATAAGATCGGAACATTTAGCGATCCTGTCTTTATAGTTTTGAGTCTCAGCTTGAATTTTTTCCAAAGTTTCTTGTACTTCTTCGGGTTTTCTTATGATTTGGTTATTGAAGCAGGTTAGCATAGTTATGAGGCTGTTCGTCCTACAGACGACCTCATTATTTCGTTGTGCCTCGGTCACTTTTGAGAGTCCTTTACTTTAAGGTACTTGGGTTTTAATACAACCTTTTGTTTATAGTCCTCAAGGGCTTTGATTCCAAATAATTTTGTCAAAATTCTACGTACCATATGCTGTCCTGTTCGTTTTGGTTAAGGTTTATAAACTTGCCGTACATCGGCTCAAAGAATTTGGGCGAGTCTTCTTCGTCGTCAAAGAAAACGTTTATTGAGTGAGCGCTCATTGTTGAGTTTCTATAGAAGATTGTCCCCACTAAAGCTGATTCTGTATTTACGAGGTTCTCCTTACCTTTTCTGCGCTCAGAGAAAGTATAAGGGTTGGCTTCCGCGTGCAGCAGCTTTAAATATATTTTAAATGAGTTGGCTAAGTCCTCGCAGTCAAAGTTGGGCTTCCAGTCAGAGTTATGTATGCCTCTACCAAAGTTGAACAAAGACAACCAGTGTTTGTAGCCTTGGTAGGCTTCGTTTTCCACCCAATCTAAGTCTAGATACGCGTAGTCTCTGTCTGTAGTTGGATCTTTCTGATTATTGGGGAAGCGTAGGGACACTAATTCCTTAAGTCCCTTATTATCTATTGTCTTGATGTCCATTAGTAGATAACTACTTGGGAATCTTTATCTTCTGGGGTATACTCGGCGCTTTTTGATTTTTTCCATTTGGATTGGCAGACCGCGTATCTTTGTTTAGAGTCAGCGAACTCTGTAGTCATTACGTCGTCTCCCATACATTTATTCAAGAATTCACTCTTCTCTTCTCCTTTGGGGTTTGGTATTGGCATTATTTATCCTTTCTGCACTTGTATTACTCGTCTTCACTGTATTCACATTCACCTTTACATGTGTCTTCGAAGCATTTTGGATTGGTGCAAACTTCAAGCACTCTCTCCCCTTTTATTATAACCCGTTCTAGATCTTTTTCTTCGGCATCTTTGACTATCTCCGGGTCTACAAAAGGCGTCATATCAACTTTTACACATTTTATATATCAGAAGCGCTTTTTTTCTATATATAGCCGCGGATTTTTTCGAAGTTGTAAATTAGAAACCCTTAGAAGGCTCGGGGAGACTGAAAAAAGGGCCACCCCCGTCGTGTCAAGACTATTGTGTCGTGTTTTTTTTCATAAATACCCCCACTTTATTGTTGACATATGTCTCAACCTGTGCTATCATTTTACCAGTTATGAGGGATAGAATGAAGAACCAACACATCGATTGGCTCAACGCGCAGGATGACAAACAGGTCGTCACGCCCGTTGAGGGTTCGCACGACGGGTATCGCATCGACCCACGAGAGATGCAGCAGCACGACTTCGCCTCGCCGGTGGAGGAGGACTGTGGGTGGTTCGGCTACGAAGGTCTTTGCGAAGACTAACGTAAACCACTAAGCCTCAAAGAGTTAGCGAGGCTCACCCTGCCCGCCGCTGTAAGTCTCTGATACTCAATGACTTACGACACTAAAACTTTTTTTAAAAAAATGAAAATAACGCTTGACTTTTGCGGGGATTGTGCTATACTATATCCAGTTATGAGAGATAAGATGTTATACGAATTAAGTTGGAAGAACGAAGATACCAACCGCGTGAGCAGCAAGAAGTTCACAGGCGAAGAAGGCAAAGACCATTCAGCAATGGACGCAGCCCTCGAACTAGCCCAAGAGGCTGACGGCAACATGTGGCCATGGGTGCTGGAAAGAGACGGCCAAGAGATCGCCTCCGGTTGGGGCGGTGATCTACTGGGAAGCTACCGTTACCAAGGGTAAAAAAGATGAAAATAAAGCTTGACTTTTAGCCTAAAATCTGATACCATATAACAAGTGAGTGAGAGAATGACAGCATACCAAATGGCCAGAAAGATGATAAGTAAGCCCAAGCCTGACGCGCTCAAGCGTCTTGAGGCAGCACAAACACAAGCACGCAACCATAAGCGTCTGGTTAATGAGGCACTCGAAGCAATCCGCTTGAGTAAGCCATACAAAGGAAACGCACCAGAATGGAATTGGAGTTAAGTCAAATGAAATACAAGAAACCAAACCTAATGAAATACGGACATCAAAACTATACAGTAGAGAAGCTACTCATCGTGCTTGCTGTACTATGGGGCATGGCTACCATATGCAAGGTAGCAGGGCAAGAGCATACGCAAGAGCATAAGGTAGTAGCCATCACCATACTGGCAGAAGCTAGAGGCGAAGGCAACAAGGGCATGTATGCCGTGGCTGCTGTTATAGCACAGCGAGCAATGGAGCGACACCAGACACCAGAGCAGGTATGCCGTGCCAAATGGCAATTCAGTTGCTGGAATGGCAAGAGCATCAAGAGCCTTGAGCATCTACTCAAGACACCGCAAGCCAAGTACGCACTACGCTTGGCCAAGAGTGTTAAGCTGTTGAGCCGTGACTATGTTGGCTATGCTAACCACTACCATGCCACATGGATGAAAAAGAAGCCTTACTGGGCCAAGGGACAGAAGCCCGTTAAGGTGATTGGTCAACACGCATTCTATAAACTCTAAATGAAAAAAATTATCCTTTTTCTATTCTTATTCTCTGTTAGCTTAAATGCTAACCCGACTTTAAAGATTGTTCCTGTTCAACAAAAGGTTTTGCCAAATGGTAATGCTTATGGTTTAGAAAGCGGTATCTATTTTGAATTAACGAATCTTGAACCATTTATAATGTATAAATTGCAATATTCTGAAGATTTAAGAAAATGGAAAGATTTAGTCCATCTCGGAACTTACAAAATGTCGATGACTTCGCCTTACTGGACTTGGAAAGAGTTGCCGCCAGAAAAGTGTTTCTTTAGAGTTGTAATTGCTTGGTAATCAATAAGTTACGGCCGCGGCCCTTCCGGCGCTCGTAAGTCCTTGATTATCAGTAACTTACAGTAATAAAAAAAAGTAAAAAAAAGTGAAAATAGTGCTTGACTTTTACCGATTTTTCTGGTAAGCTATATCCAGTGAGTGAGAGAAATACAATGAATATGAATACTAACGAAATAGTTCACCCAATCGACAATGGCCAAGTGACCACCGACAAGGTGCTGGTGTCCTGCTGCGGATGCGGCGAAGAGCTTCGCATTAGCCGCGAAGAGGCCAATGAATGGACTGACACCGATTGGTTCCAATGCCACGAATGCGAATAAAAAAGTGAAATAAAGCTTGACTTTTACCGAAAATCTGCTATACTAATTGCGTTATGAGAGATAATAAAGAATACATAAACTTCCTGAATGCCACCTTTAAGGTGAAGCGAAACCCTAACTACACGGGCAATCATTACCTTGCCACCTGTGATTCAATTATGGGTAACACTTTCCCGCTTGGTACAACCAAGCAGGAGATGACTGACCAGTTCCTTGAACAAAAAGTTAACAACACGACAAAATACGGAGACATTCTCCAAGTCGTTGAGATAACCAAGTGCTTTGAGGATAGATCGCCCAAGGGTAGATTTCACAAAGATAATTACTAAAATGGAAAAGAAGATATACAAAACAAACGAAGCAGGGCAAACACTTGACCGCTTCACGGGTAAGGTGCTGACTTGCGATCTATGCGAAGCAGAAGACAGCAAAGAAAACGAAGTCCGAGAATGGGGCAACCCATACGACTGGGGCGTCATTTGCGAAGAGTGCGACTGTCACGAAACCTAAAAAACGCTTGACTTTTAAACAATAAACTGTTATACTTTATCTAATGAGACTAAAACTAATAGCAACAAACCAAACCGAAGTCCACTTCAATGATAGACTATCGGACAGAGCAAAACACGCTGTTTTTTTCTTCTCTTACGGAACGCCTGTTGCTGCCAAGATTGGCACGACATACTACCGTTGCGAAGACAAATTCAGCCAAACGACATCGCGCCACACGAACGCATGGCTTGAAGATGTAGAGTGTAAAGTCGTCCCACAAACTTGGTTCGATAAAGCTCTTCTCGTCCCGTTCAACTTCGATCTTTTCTGATGAGTTGTAAGTAACTGATCCAGAACAAGTTAGGGCCGCGGCCCCTATGCCGCGTGTAACTCCTTGATGGTAAACAACTTACGCTATGAAAAAAAAAGTAAAAAAAGTGTTGACATTCTCGTCGTTTGTGTTATACTGTTTTCTGTTATGAGAGATATGATTAGTTGTGAGGAGGTTTTCGAGGCTGATCCGCAAGCGCGGGCAGAGTTTGATGCGGTGTGTGATGAATGGCAGGACGAGGCTGTTTTCGCGCAGGACGCCGAAGAGGTTTGTTGGTGTAAATTTTTTGAGTCTTGCCCCACTTGTTTCGGTAAGAAATAAGATTTTACTATTGCTAAGCCTCTGAGTATCAGGAACTTAGGGTAGCCACCCCCTTGCGCCGCGCAAGTCACTGATAGTCAACGACTTACGACATGAAAAAAAAGTGAAAAAAGGTGTTGACATCCTCGGCAAAGTGTGCTATCATATTCCCAGTGAGTGAGAGAATGAACAACGAAAAAACAATGTCCAAGGTTTACGGAGCGCGGTGGTCGCCACACGCTCTCGCAGAAGTCGCAAAGAAAAAGCACCCATTTATCCCACGCGAGGAGCCAGTCAGCAAGGCGTTTGTTCCGCGAAAAAAAAGTGAAAAAAAAGTTGAAAAAGGGCTTGACTTTGTCCCTAAAGTGTGATACCATTTTACCAGTGAGTGAGAGAAATAATAACATGAATAACCACTACTACGTTAAGGATGAGGACGGTTTGTTCCGTATGTTCGACGTGAGCCATGACGGGCTTGAGGACGCGATTGAGTTCGCCAACGGCATCAACGCCGACGTAATGCGCGAACGTGATGGCGAGACAGAAACGGTCTGGTCATTTGAGGAGTCTGGCGACTCCGAGGCAGACGAGCCTTGGGACGGCTTCAACTCCGACGCCGAAGCTGACGCAGATGCGTTGGCCAGCGCGGGTTGGGGAACCGACGAGGACTACGGTTGCTACGACGATTACAACGATGGCTTTTGAGCCGTCGTTTTGAGTGCTACGCTTTAAACGCAGCGTGACGCTCTTTTAAATTTATGCCTCAAAATACTAATGAGACCATTCTCAAAAATGTTGAGAATTGGAAACGGGAACGGGCTAACGCTACCGCCGCCAAGGTGGAGCGTCAGCGGGTCAGGAAGGCGCGCACCGAGCGCGTGGCTTTTAATCGTGGGTTCGGGTCAATTAGTGATCTCCTAAGTCGTTGATTACCAATGACTTAGGCTCGCGGCCCCACCCCCACCCGTAACTCCTTGACAGTCAGTAACTTACGCAAACGAAAAAAAATCTATAAACGAAAAAAAAATCTATATTTGTCGTATTTAGTCTTGACATATTTCGTATTTTATGCTATGATATGCTTATGGTTGTTAGGGAAAGAAGATCTATTATATCGATATTAAATACTAGCTGGGAAGAGTTTTGTGATGACCTCATGATTAAACTCTATAACATAGAGTCTGAACACGAAAGATACTCAGGTATCGTTGCCTCGTTGACGAAAGACCCCGGCTTTGATGACTTCATGCGTGAGTGCTGGAGCAATCGACTCGACGAGTACGAACTCCGAAAAGAGATCAATGAATATTGGCATGAGTGCTTGACAAGTGCTTAAGTTCGTGTTATACTAATAAAAGTTATGAGAGTACAGGTTTACTACAATCTACATAAGAAACGCCTCTCGGTTCGTAATAGAGGCAAAGTCATTAAACACGCTGATATTGTCGCGCTGGAAAACGTGAAGTTCCATGTTCAGCCAGCAGGACTAGCCAAGGTACGGAAGACCAAACGTAAAAACGTTCACGCTTACGTCGCTGGTGACTTGGCCAGCAAGCAAAGCTTTGGCAATGGTACTGTCGAGGAGTTTGAGCTTGTCAAGTACAACCCTTATAAGAATGACTTTTTTGTTGATCTTAAGGGTAATGAGATGCGTGGTATTTATGAGAAGGTTTTTATCAAAAACAAAGAAATATTTGTTAAAAAGGCTTGACTTGTAGTGCAGTTTGTGGTATACTTAATTTATTGGAAGTGAGAAATAAGAAGAATAAAAAACAAATAAAAAACAAAGTTATGAAGAAGTTCCTAATAAACTATACACCGGCTGTCCATGAAGGACAGGAAAACGACAGCAGCAAATCCTTTTTCTACCGCGTAGAAATGGATGAACAGTTCGCAAACCGAAGCGAGAACGACAATTCCGCTGGCATGGCTGCAAAAGATGCCGATTCTGGATTGTGGAAGCGATTCCGCTGGGATAGAATTAACAGCACGGTAGCGATCTAGCTACCCAATCTGACGCTACGCTTTAAACGCAGCGTGACAGTCAGAACGATTTAGAGTTGACGGAGTTAAATACCCCTGTGTGCTAGAATCCAGCCAGATTTCACACGCCCGTTTTACTGTTGGTGGTGCGGCAGCAACTCGAAACTTAGGAAACCTAAATACTACCTACGTTAGCACCTAGTTAGAAGTAGCACTTCAAAAAATGTAACAGGTTTCCTAAATACTTTTCACTCATAACGTGACCCCCCTGCCGAGGTTTTTGGTTTTCCTTGGTGGGGGGTTTTCTCTTGTCCTAAGTCCTTGGTAATCAGAGAGTTACGGCCGCGGCCTCCCCCCCGCGCGTAAGTCCTTGATGCTCAACGACTTATAACATAAAAAAAATACTTGACATGTCGCAAAATTTGTGTTACTATTAATAAAGTGAGTGAGAAAAGGAAACCTATTATTCGAAAGCGCGTCAAGTGGAACACAGGCGAGCGCGTACACAAACCTAAAAGGGGAAAAGGGTCATATGATAGAAAAAAAGGGCTTGACAAGTAGCCTTTAATCTGGTATACTGTTTCGCGTTATGGGACGTTATATACATACAAACTGCACTTACGAGCAGAACCACACAGAGGGAACCTATACATTCACCGGCCCGTGTCGGGGAACCGGCAAGCCCTATAGTGTGACAATATTAGGGCATGAGCTTTGGGACTTGAATCAGGGCGAGCTGCTACAGGTTGCGCTTAAGTCTTTAAGTGCGGATGATAGGGAGTTCGTAGCCAGCGGATACAGCCCTGAGGGTTGGGCTAAATTATGGGCTTGACAAGTGAGGCTTAATCTGCTATACTCTTTCGCGTTATGAGACTTACTATCAAACTTGCAGAGGGGCGCGTTGGTTCACTTTCCGTGCCGTCGAAGATGCCCGGCTTTAGTTACAGCACACCAGCAGAGGACTGTATCAGGGGTTCGAAGTTGGTCGAGGTTATCAATTCGATTTGTTCTTTTTGCTACGCTCGCAAAGGACGTTATGTTTTTCCTAACGTAAAGGCCGCGCAAAAGAAACGGCTTAAATCATTAGACCAAATTGATTGGGTGGACATGATGGTTTTTATGATCGGGAAAAGGGAAAAGACTGGCTTTTTTCGTTGGCATGATGCTGGTGACGTTCAGGGCGTTTGGCATCTCGAAAAGATTGCAGAGGTTGCAAGGCGGTTGCCTCACATTAAATTTTGGCTGCCGACTAGGGAATACTCCTTTGTCAGCGAATGGATGAAACTAGGCCGTAAGCCTGACAATCTTATCATTCGATTGTCTGCAATTATGATGGACGGCGCACCGCCAACCGCCTTGGCAAGTCGTTTAGGCTTGACCACGAGCGGAGCGAAAACTGACGAAAGTTTTACCTGCCCAGCACCAAAGCAAGACAATAGCTGCAAAGACTGTCGAGCCTGTTGGGATGAAACAGTCGAAAACATTGACTACAAAAAACATTGACAGCCCGTCAAGTTTCCTATATTATAAAGAAATGGGTATCATACTTTTCGTTCTATCAATTTTTGTTGTGTTCTGGCTAAACGACTATATAAAAAGATAAAAAAAGACTTGACTTTAGCTCTAAAATATGCAATAATACTCTTATCGCTGCTGGGGAAAAGCAGCAATTGAAAAACTAAAAAACAAATGTTTAGCGAAAAAATAAACTACTATCGGCAGGTTATCGACGAGGACAGCCTGATCATCGGCATGGAGGGCAGCGACCAAGAGGAGATGACGAGACGTTACTACGCCTTCTACAACTGGATGGCTACGAACGGCGAGCTTGACTGGCGCACGGACAAGCTGGCTGTATTCTGGACAGACGAGAAACGCTTCAGCAAAGCTGTTCTCGACATCTACCGCACGCGCTGCATCCAAGACCTCGGCGGCGAAGTCTTTAAGGGCAAGAAGGGCGGAGCAGACTTCTTGGCGGTCGATTGGGCAAAGGAATTCATCGACTCCATTCCGTACACGCAAGAACTGTACACGCACAAAATGCGTACGCCGGAACTCAACATTCACGAAGAGCTTTCGATTTCGGCTGAAGACTTAAGCGACTGGGACGCCGTAAAGGCGTGACGCTTTTCTGAACCCATCCGGGCTCAGTGGCCATGGTGATCAGGGAGATCCTGATACAGGTGGACGGTTCAGGTGCCTCATGAAACAGCCACACGTGCCCGGAATGCGAGGGGGGTTTTGTTTCGCCCCCCTCGCCCTTTTTTTGTCTTGTAAGTCCTTGGTAATCAGAGAGTTACGGCCGCGGCCTCCCCCCCGCGCGTAAGTCCTTGATGCTCAACGACTTAAGACATCACTATTAAGGCTTGACTTGAGCGTCAGAATGTGCTATACTTATTAAAGTTGGTGCGGGAATAGCTCACCTTCGGTTAGCCGCTGCAGACGTTAATCGACACCAACTATTTAAATTTAAAAGCTTGACTTTCAATAAAGTTACTGTTATAATTAAGACATGAGCGAGTTAGAAAACCTAAAGAAACTACACGAAGCGCAAGACAAAATCCTATCCTTACGCTGCAAGGTGGCTGGCCTAAAAGGTAAATGCATGGCCATTATCAAGTGGCACGAATTGTATGAACCATCAGAAGTTAAGCTGGCTAAAGAAATTGAGCATGAGCTTGATGGAATTTTAAATGCTAACCGAATAAAAGAATTATTATCTTGACTTTCAATACAGTAACTGTTAATATATAAAAAGACGTTATGGCAAGAACAACAAGACCAACAAGCGGCAACTACGACTTCCCTGTAGTTATGGAGCAACTGCAAACCCAAGACGGCAGCGATGCTGGCTTTTGGGGAACGCGCAGGACAGACACCGGCCAAGTGCTAGGTGTAACGAGTGACAAGTATGGCTTGTTGCTAAACTCAACCTTGGTTGACTCTATCGAGTCAGTCTTAACCGACAAAGGTTTAGACTATAACAAGGAAGTCAGGGTGGCGCGTGATGGTGCTACCATGTACGCAACGTACGACCTGCCCGGAAAGAACATCGCTGTTCCCGGTGTAGGCGATACCGTCGGTATGCGTATTACAGGGCGCAACTCCTACGACCGATCCTGTTTCGCAGGCTTGGACTTGGCAGCGTTGCGCGAGGTATGCACCAACGGCATGAAGGCTTTACGCTCGACGTACACCTTCAACCAGAAACACTCCAGCAAGCTCGACCTGAGCGGAGTGTCTAGGGCTATCGACTCTGCTCTAACAGCATTCGATACAATCGGTGAAGACTACGGTCTCTTAGCTGAGACCAAGATCGACAACACCATCGGGGATTTCATCCTCAAGAATCTACGTGATTCTAAGGTACTGAGCAACTCTCTGCGTGAGGAGATTTCCAAGATATGGATAAATCCCACTTACAAAGAGGACGAGGCTCGGAACCTCTACAACTTGTATAATGCTGCAACCCAGCACCTGACAAGTGGTAAGAATCGTACTGCCGTGCAAAACGACCGGTACGAATACGCAAGCAAGGTCAATGAGACCATCCTCAAGAAGCTGACGAAGGCAGCGAAGGACAAGGCGTTCTTTGCGAAGCTCACTCGCAAGCCCGTCACCAAATCTGACGATGTCTTAGTGACCTCTTAGCGGCACGTGGGAGGTGGGGGAGACTTTGATGGGCACTATCACGGTTACTACTCCCCTGCCTCCCTTTAAATAAAAGCTTGACACGCCTCTCGTTTTACGGGAGGCGTAAGTCTTTGGTACTCAAGAGGTTACGCGCGGGGGGGAGGCGCGCGCCGTAACTCGTTGACTGTCAGTGACTTAAGGATCCTAAAAGATTATAGTATAATAAGATAGCCCTTTATTTGCCTTATTTGGAAAAAATGGGGAAAGTGGACAAAAAAATACCCCCGCCGAAGCGGGGGTACGAATGAACTATCAACTACTACTCAGGGGGGGAAATGGGGGAGAACTCCGGTGTTTCACTAGGGTAACCTACAAACCCCGTCCGCGCATCTCGCGCAGCACCATGCCGAAGTCTCCTAACGCCTAGCTCCGTTTTCGCGGAACCGTGCGTCGAGCGGCCTTGGGGCCGTTCATGGTAGCGGCAAACGCCGCCTTATCAACTGTCTCATATGCATGAGAGTGTTGATTGATTTTGACCAACTGTTCAGCGGTCACGACTTTCAGGCCTCCGCCAGTCTGGCGTTGAACCTCCAACCTATATGTATGATTGCGCATACCCATAATTTATTCGTCTGTTTTTTTGTCTGGGCCTTTCCCTGACTACTTCTTAATTATACCAGTACCTGAACTCAAAGTCAAGCAATTAGTTTTAAATAATCCAAACCTTTTGCTGTTATGTTTCTTCCAGCAGTTGTTATCTCCATTAAAGAATGCTTCTGCAAGTAGATTTCAAAATCTCTTTGAATTGCTGCTTTGCTGATACCAGTTTTTGCAGACAAATTAGTAAGACTACAATCTTTGTGATCTTTCAATATGTTTAGCAACTGGATTTCAGTAACATTTAAGCCAAGTGCAAATATGTTTAAGATTCTGCTCAATTCTTTCCAATGAGTTGAATCAAATCTTTTAACTTTTTTCTGACTGCAATAAGACTCAATTTTATGAGCCATTTTTTGTGCTGCTCTCGCATTGCCGCGCAAGACAGAGGCGATATCCTGTAATGTTTTTGGATCAATGTCTATGTCGAGATTCAAGGCAACTATCTGTCCCATCTCCTCAATAGAGTATTCCTCAAGATCAACACGCTCTAATCTGTCCATCAAGGCATGAAATACGGATTGAGTTTCAGTTGTGGCGAACATGAACGATAGCCGACTGAAATCAAAATCTACCGTATAGTCCTCAAAGGAGAACGAAGTACGATTCTCGGAGTTTGGATTAAGGATGGTCAGCATGGCCATCGAAACATCCTTGGGAATCTCACTTGCCTCATCAAAGAGGATGGTAGCGTCCCTGTCCTGCATCAATGGAATAACCAACTGATTAAAGAACTGCTTTACATTCTTAATCGTAGAACAGTTAATCTCAAAGTACCGTTTGGCATCGTCAATACCCTTGAGTGTACGAGCAACTGCCTTTGCCATCGTCGTTTTGCCGCAACCCTTGGGCGCGACAAACATGAGGTGAGGCATTACTGAAGTAGCTTTGAATCCTCCAATATGGAAATCCAGTACACGCTTCGCGCTTTCTTGCCCGATTATGTCGGGGAATGTAGTCGTATCCATTAGTCTATCTTAACAGTTACTTGATTAAAAGTCAATGCTTTTTACTGCGACCTGAGATTCTTCCTCAAGGGCAGTCTCTTTGACCTCAACTGGCGCGGCGGCAGACACATTCGCATAATTAGATATGATACGATTGCCTGTCTGAAGTCCGAGTTGCTCGGCGTACTTCCTTCCAACCATAACGATAGCGTCCTCGCGCAAGACACGGTTAAGCTCTCGTAGGTTGACTTCGATGAGGCTTGTCGCGCCTTTAGTTCGGCCCGATCCTTTCTTTCTGGTCATCGTTGACATATATATATAATAGCACAAGCTGAACTACTTGTCAACATAAAAAAGAATTAAAATGAATTAATAAATTTAATTAAAAGAATGATTGATTTGACTATGTTTGAGATTACTTGATTTATTTTAATTTATTTTAAAATTTTTTAATAAAAGAATGATGCTATTAGATTTCTTTTAAAAGTGTCACGTTATAGGCGGCGGCTATAATATTTGGCATTAGCTCGTTCACTTATAATATTACGGAAAAAACCATTCACAAATATGGTAGGTCGGGAGGGGATCGAACCCTCAACCAATAGCTTAAAAGGCTACTGCTCTACCATTGAGCTACCGGCCTATAAAAATAAATTAAAAAATTTAAATAAATTTAATTAAAAATTGTATGTTGTTTTGTTAGTTAGCTGCTATATTTACATGATAATATTTCGGGCCAATTCATTCACAAATATGACTAAGTATTTCGCCGCGATTCATTCACAAATATGGACGCGAGGGTCGGAATCGAACCGACGAGTAAGAGTTTTGCAGACTCCCGCCTTACCACTTGGCTACCCCGCGCCAAAATAATAAAATAATAATATAAATAAAAATAAGTTAATATGTTTGTTTATATGTTGAGTAGTATTGAATAGCATAATAGATAAAGAGTAAAAAGTATTAAATTAAATTTTTAAATTTTTTTAAATCGGCGGCTATATTTCCAATTATATCTTTGCGATACAACCAATCTAATTTAAATAAACTTAAATAAATTTAAATATAAATCTTTATATGTATTGTTCTTAATATCCATTCTATCCTTTGTTCAATGTTCGTAATGGGTGCAGACATAAAAGCCTACTATAATAAAACAGAGTAAAAATATAATCAAATTGTGTTCCGTATGTAATATGTGAGAAAGTAAAGGGTTCATATATCAGTAAGTCGTAAATCGTTGTGTATCAGTATATTAGTATATCAAAAAGTGCAGCAAAAGTCAAGTCATTTCTTTTTTTGTATCCTTTCTAATTTATAGTCCATATATGGGCTTGTGGAGGGTTTTAAATCCTTAAATGTAACCTCTGCTTCCTTCTGGCTTGCCGCCCAAAAGTACATATAGTTCCACTCCCTGTTGCTATTCTTTGGGCGACTCATTGCCGCGAACTGCTTCTTCTCCTTCATAGTAACTCGCTTCTAATATCCTCTAACATACCACTAATTAGCCTCATTTTGTCTCGCATCTCCAGAGCATCTAACCCTCTTTGTCTGCTTTTCTTTAACATCTTTCGTAACACGTTTTTAGCGTGATGCTCGTTCATGTCTCCGACTGCGATTACTTCTCCATTTTCTCGTTTCCAGTATTGTTCTTCCTCGGAATAGTCTGTCATCTTAAAATAGGTCGCAAGGGCTAGAGTGCATCATTTCCTGACGGTCATTCTCGTCCAAAGAGTAGCACCAATCGCATAGTCTTTCGCCGTCCATCTTCTCGCACTCGCATTTATCAATTTGATGCCAAAGAGGTTGTTGCTCCTTCTTTTTGTCGTAGCTTTCCGCTGATGCTAACCAACTCATTTCTTCTTGCTCCTTTGCTTCTTGTTTGCCTTCTGAGGCGTTTTCTCAGCCTTGGCCTGTCGTGACTCATTCTCTTTTTGTAGCCGCGCCTCGGCGCGTTTCTGAGCCAGTTTCCATCTACGCTTGGTTCGTTCTGGAATCTCGTCAAGTTGCTCTGCCATTATGTCAGCAATCTGAGTCATTCTACTGAGCATTTTCTTGTCCTCTGCATTGAGGATTGATTCCCGTATCGCTACAATCTGTTTCATGTTGAGCTAATTCTCTTGATGTTTGGGTCGTCAGTTGAATCGACTCTGTATCCCGTAATTGTTTCAAGCACTCTGCAAATAGCCGTATGCGATTGGTTGGCTTTTACTTCATCAAGGATATATTCTCGGATAGTTTCAAATGGTATATCTACCCAACCTCCCGATGCTAACTGGTATTCCAATAATGTTTTTAATGACATAAATAAGTTTAATTAAATTTTTTTAAAAAAGTTCTTTTGGTATGTTCAAGTTGATTTCTGGTACATTTTTAACCAACCACTCTCGCCTTTCATGGTAATCTTTTTGCATCAAGAAGTCCATAAACACTTTCTTGACTGACTCATTAGGCACATTTGCAATGACTTCGCTTTCCTCTTGGTTCTTGAAGTCCCAATAGATAGGTAATTTAATTTTCATTCTTGACTATATGGAAAGTAGACCCATTTCCCATTCTTGCTACCCTCTCAATGTCATCTAGGTGAGACATGAGTTGATTTAAAGTCGAGAGTGAATAATACGAACAACCAAATACTACTGCTAAAACTGCGACTGTTAACATTTTTTCTATCTTCCTCATTTTATCCTCTCATCTTCTTCGTTTGTTTCTTCGTTTACTATGATAAATCTTGTAAAATTTTGTGTTATGATTCTGAAGAACTGATCTTGTATGTTCTTTGGGAAAGGCCAATCCGCATCAAGCAAATAGAAAGCAATATCTTCTTTAATCTTTTCTTCTAATTTTTTTAAATCCATTTCTTATACAAAAGTATCGTCGCGTGTATAGTTGCCGCCCATGTCAACAGAGGGAGTCTCTTTATGTGTGAAACTCTTGTAATTCTTTGCTAGTATATCGTTATGGATAACATCCATGTCTTGCGTCGAGCAAGCCTCCTTCTGAAAACTTTGAACAGTTGCTTCGTTGGCAAATTGAGTATCCCGTTCTTCTTTAGGGAGGAAATACTGCTCAATGTTGCTTTCTTGATAGCCAACTGCTGCTGTCAATCGCATCAGCAAGTCCCTAAATTCAGAGATATGTAGGTCAGGAGAAGTCTCGAAAGAAATGGTTTCTTCACCTCTCTTAACCGTAATGGTCATCTTATCGTCCTTGTCCTCTATATGATTTGACATAATTCTTACTGTTTTTATTCCAAGAGTGTTTGTTTTTAGAGTGGATTCCTTTGCGTCCCTTGCTCTTTGTTCCAAATGTAACCTTGCCGCTAGTTGCTTTCTTTGCCATTTTTATCTTTTAATATAAATTCTAATTGATTAAGCCTATCGTAAACTTCTTGTAACAGGTCGCGGTAGTGTTTTTGCGTCCAACCATCGTTGTATGAGCTTGTCGCTTCCATTACCCACTTGTCGATTTGATCTTGTGCTGTCATACGGTTTTCTACTATATGTCTTTCTTTTAAGCTCATGTTATACGAGGGATGTTATATGACGCGCCAGACATTACTTCAAGTTCATCTCGCACATATTGTAGAACCCTAGAGAAAGTAATTAGGTCATATTTCTGAGGTATAGTACCCTGCATTGAGTAATTATAGTCCTCACCGTTAAAATTTGATTTGAGTGGCATAGTAACCTTTATCTCGGAATCGCAATAATCGTAGCTTTGTTTATTCTTTCCAGAACCATAAGTACGAGTTTTAATTGCGTCCTTAAAATATACAGTCGCCGTGCCTTTCGATTGATTGTTTATCCTAACCGAAACCGAATCATACGGAAAATCTTTTGTCGGGCATCTCGAAAAGATTTGGTCATCGTGAATGTTTGGGTTGCGCTTTACTAAACCGTTCTTTTCCCAAAAGACTTGTGTTGTGATGTTATCCATGTTCTTATGATATCAGATACTGAGGCAAATGTCAAGAACCTTCTTCAAAAAGCTCGTATTCTTTCTCTGTTAAATGTATTGCTGCTTTTCCTAAATACATTGTACCCATGTGCGTGTTCATTTGCATTCCTGTTAGTGTATAGTCATCTTCATCTTTACCTATTTCTTCGCTCCAAATTCTCCAACTCATGTGCCAACTGGTGTAGGCTACAAGACTGTCTGTGAAATAGTAAAAATAATGTTTAATCAAAACATTTTTAAAACTTTTTTAAAAATGGAGTGAATCGAAGTGAAACATAACTCGTTTCGCTTTGTTCTTCTGTATCTTTGTAATTTGGGCTGCATAGTTCTCCATCGAAAAGAAGTGAGTTTGCCTCGACAGTAGCTAACTCAATTTCAAAAGTGTATTCGATTTCTGTTTTTGCCTTTATCGTCAGTCTATGCGTATTAAGTCCAGAGAAATGTATATTTGCATCCTCAAACACTTTTTTGCTTTTGACAACTTCTTCGTTGTCTGACTCAAGTATTTTAATTTTGCCCTGCATCGAAGATCGTTTGGATATGTTGCAAGTCTATGATAACTTCATTTAGTGAGTATTCAGCATCTCTTTTTGCTTCACCAAAGAGGAACGATAAGTCCAGAGTTTCGATGTTATCAATTGCTTCTTCTAATGTATTTACTGCTATTTGTTGACTATCCATGATTTGTTATATTTTTTTTAATAATTGTCTCTAGTGCTTTGAACTTATATTTTGGCAAATATCCTACTTGTAATTTTGTTTCTTCTTGTATGGGTTCATCTTCGTAATCAAGAAAACCTTCTTCTCCAAGGTATTGAATCACATTGTCAACCTCTTTCATTTCTGGTATATCTTTAGAATGAATAGTAACCTTAATTTCTCTAGGTTGATCCTGCTTTTGAATAATTATATTCCAATCTTTCAGTCCTATACCAGTATAATTGTCTTGTATCATTTCTCTAAACAGTATGACCAGTAGCGTGAGTTACGCTTGTTTTGATTCTTATCCCAATAGATGCACCGTGCGATATAGGACGGTACTCGCTTTGCTTCGCATTGATTAAGCCAATCTGCTTCAATGCTTTTGTACTGCTTGGCATCCTTTGTTTGGTCGAGTCCATAGAACTTAAACAGATGAGTGTCCATGCAAGTAACTTCTGCCTCGTTTGGAAATGCCATCTCCAAGCCAAAGCTCGTCTTTGCGTTACCTAAACCAAGAATCTTTTTCACAAGATGGTCGCGCCATTCAGTCCAAGTCCTCTGGCTGCGATTCAGAAAGTCATCAACATTGCCCCAAAACTTTTCTTTAAAGTCCATGATGAAGCGTGTTCTCTGGTTCTGGAACCCAACTCTAGCATTCTCAATCTTATAGTGGAGTTTGTTCTTATCTCCTTCCCATTGCTTGAAACGCTTGATTGCTTGGTATCCACGCACATTGCTTTTCCAAGAAGTATGGACGCTCATGTAAGCAAACAACCAACGCTGATAGTGTTCTTCCTCGCTCTTTGGTGCAACGCTCTGCCAGTATTCCATGTAGCGACAAACGTCCTCTGGCTTGATTGAGTCGAAAAACTCTTTTCCTTTTGTAGTAAGCATATCTATCCTAACTATACAAGATACTTAATCTAATGTCAAGAGTTATCTTATGGGGTCAAGCTAATTGGTTTTGCCATATTGTAGACATTGTATTTCTTGTCAATCTTTACAACAACATAATCGTGATGCCCCGCGAAATCCTTCTGGTAGGTTAAAGCCTTGCTCTTTGTTTCAAAATAAGCGTCAGGTACATCGGCGTTCGCGTCTATGACATAGTAGTTGTGTATCGCCTTCCAGCCTCCTTCAATGCGTTCATGGGGCGGAAAATCATAATCATCTGCTTCCCATTCGTAATGTTCGGGATGATACCACTTCGTTGTCGAACAGCCGCTTGACAAGATTAGGATAATGAAAATCGAAATCCAGATGCAGATCGAAGCCCACGCTATAACTTTTTTTAAATTTTTAAATAAATTCATTTGTTTAATACCTACAATTTTTCTCTCTCAAACTTTTGTCGCCTTCTTTGCTTCTTGTTCCGCTTTTAAGGCACAACCGATATGCTCTATTGCCGAAAAGAGTTGTTCTGTATCGTTGTCATAAGTTGATTTGCCGCAATGGATACAAACCCAACCTTCCCTGTTCTTCTCGTCTTGTCGCTTGTTCTCGGCTTTATTCAAGGCTTCAACAATTATGTCTGCTAGGAAACGGGTTCTCTTTCTTTCTTCTTTCTCGTATCCTTCTCCAATAAAGATTCCTTCTTTCGAGCTAACAACATAAACTTCGTTGCCCTGTTTCCTATATTCGATTGACCATTCTTGTTCGTTCATTTTTTAAACATTTTTAAAAATTACGCCTCACACTCCCAATAGGGGTTGTACTTCTCCTGCAACCTTACCCATGCTTCGGTATAAACCTTCTTCCACTTGCTACGCATCTCATCTGTCCAAGCGTTGTCTGCTTCTGGTCGCCAATCAAATTGCGGTCTTTTATCAATGACCGTTGGATATTTTGAATGCACGATCCTTTGCGCTCGACTCGGAGAGCATTTGATATGCTTATCATAAATCAACCAACGATGTATGCCGCTTTTATCCAACTCTCCTGTCTCCATCCCCAAGTAAACTTGAGAGTCCCACTTGCCTTGTATGATCTCTCCGCATACCTCACATTCAATATCGGTATAGCGATTTAACTTTGAGTCTTTTTTACTCATGTATGTATTCTATATCTTTGACTTTCCAAGAGGAAACGGAAGAACCTCGACCCTTGCTGATCTTACAGTCCTTCTTCAATTTTTCTTTCGCCGCTTTCTCTGCATTAAGAACATTATCCGCTTTTACAGTATAGGATACTGAATCACCGTCCACTTCAAATTCAACTATGTATGTCATGGTTATGTTAGCGAGTGAACAAATGTCGGCGTAAAGTCTCCAACATACGCACTTACCACATTAAATTCCATATACTCATGCGCGTCTGGATAACTCATGTTATCCTTCTCTGTTAAAACCTTGAGGCATTTATCGTAGTCGTAAACAACACAATAATTACTGGCATCGTAACCAATAATCGCATTATCAAATCCATCTGCAAACAAAGCGTGTTCATTTATATCGCCAATGAAGCTACGCTTGCTGGTGCAATCGACATAATGCGGGAACTCTTTTTGTGCGTTGACTTTATCCTTTGGTAATGCTGTCATATCTAATATCTTAACCAATATCGTTAAACTTTGCTACCATTTCGCCTTGCCCATGTTTAGATAGTCTCTGTATTTCATCTAGGTTCTCTTTGACATTCTGATGACTCCATCGGGTAACTATCGTTGAGTTGTCGCCCATAGGCTCAATGCTTACTACTGTATCTAGGTTGAATAGAATCTCTTGATTCATTCCCGCTGTATGTAATTTTACAAAATGTGCCATTTTAAAATTTTTAAATAAATGCGGGGAAGCAAAAGCCTCCCCGCATATAGGATACGATTACTTACTTACTGAACCGGCCTAGAGTATCCCTTTTGAGGAGTTTCTTGGCCGTTTTGGGAACACTCGCTCCCAAAGTCTTTTTCGCAGCATTAAACCCTGCTTCATATCCAGCATCGTAACCAGAATCTTCATCTTCATCTTCCTCGTAATCGTAATCACCGTAGTCATCACAAAGAGGCTCCTCCAGCTTGCGCTCAAACAAGGATACAACCTTGTATTTGCAAGTGCGTAGTTTCTGACAGTTGCAGTCACTTGGAACCGAAACAACATCAGCAGGGTCAATCTCAACAACCATCAAGTTGCCTCCAATACCAAAACTGCGAGCATAGTCAAGGCTACCAGCATGGAAACCATCAGAGCATCCAATGTTCGCATCGTCACAAACATTGTTTCGAGTCATTTCTAAAGTCTGACCAACATTGTTATCGAACGAACTACTATGCCAATCGGTGAAGTCGCTCTTGACTCCCTTATAGGCAAGGAAGTTGCCGTCAGGGGTTAGTGGCATTGCTTTATGCTCAAGGAACGAGTAGAGTTCCTGAGTTGCGCGACGAGAAGGGTTGCTCATCAACTTGTCGAGAAATTTGACAAGTGGCTTGTAAGGCAAACCTTGACGCATGAAGTCGAGGATTCTGCCTACAACATGACCATGCACTTCTTCGTTCTTATACCTTACAACACCTTCGTTTACGGAGATGTTGCCGTCAGCATAATCTTGGACTGCCTTACTGGTATCAAAGAGTTGCTCCAGTTTCTCAGCGTCCTCGTTATTGAGTGCCTCGGTTGCTTGATGGAAAGCAGGGTTTGTCCTGTCCATCGTGTATGCCTTACCGTTTACTACTACGGTCAAGGAGTTATCAGTCAGTATATATGGTATCATAATAATTTTAACCTTCTTTTGTTATCCTATCTTAAACTTACTTGGTTGTCAAGTCCCAAGTTGAATCAATCACATTTGCATAGTTTATACAGTCGTGAATCCAAGCAGGGTCGTGCTGCCTCCAAGAATTAAAGTGGGTATCGTCCAAGTGTCTAATCATTGGGTACTTATCATTGCATTTAATTGCAAGGCAAGCCCATTCTTTGTATAGATTATCCCTAATGCTTTGAGTGTCAAGTTCTGCTTTTTCAATCCAAGAACCAAGCGTATCACGAACTTTATTCAACTCATCCGAGTCTTTCTTGTGACTCTTTTCTACAAAGAACTCAAGCAAACTGCGAAGGTCAGAGACTTCATTCAAGCCGAATGTTTTCCAACTATGCTTGCTGACTTCCTCCGAGAAGCATCCCCAATGCCTATCTACATCATTGAGATACGGTTTATTGCGAACATCATTACCTCGGACAATGGAATCAATAAACATTGCCTCAACTAATTTGCGGTGCAAGCCCTTGCCAAATCTCTGCTTGACTTGGTTGATTACCCAATCTTCAAGAGTAGACCAATTCTTTGATTCTTTTATGCTGTATGCCCTTTTCGGCTTAAAAGCGTAAACCTTTGGTACAGATATCCCAAGTTGTTCGCAAGCGTCAGTTACCTTCTTCGCATAGACAACAGGATGAGTTTCCATTCCTCTGTTCTGGATAAGGAACCTGTCGATCTTCACATATACTCCATCCTTGATTGATTTAAGGTCTACTGATGCCTCATCAAAATGCTGACTCTTTAATGTATCCCAATTACTACCTGCTTTTGCCTTGTCTATGTCGTAAATAAACTCTTTAGTGGTATGCTTGCTAGATTTGGCTACCGTAGTCCCATTGCTACTGCTCTCATAAATATCTGATAGCTTTACTTTAGGTAGAGAGTTTAGCTTCTGAAACTTCTTTGTCCCTGCTTCGGCATAAAAGTCCTTCTCTGCCTGTTTATTTTTAAACGATAATAAAAATGCTCGTTTGTAAAGCGTCTGACTTTCTGGTCTTGAATCATATTCTTTAACAAGAGGATGGACGCGATTTGCTAGACCGTTTGCGTCATCAACAAAGTTTCGGTCATCAATAATAAGAATATGATCGTCGCTGCATAATACATTTTGAGCCTCGTCCATTGAAACGCGCTTTTTCTTTGACCATCTATCTGGTTTGCCAAAAGTCCTAACAATAGCCTCACTCTTTTTAGGGAATGAAAAATGGTTGTCTTGTACTTTCTTTCCATTCCAATAAAGAGTTTGGTTGTCAAGTACATTCCTCAATCGAGAACCTAATCCTCCATGACTAAACAGTTTGCCGTAGACCATCTTTGCCTCCCAAAGATTTTTACAGTCTGCCATCTCATCGCTAACTAATTTGGGAATTTCCTTAATAACAGACTTTAGTCTACTGGTGATAACCTTCTTGGTTTCATCGGTATATTGCAATGCCTCTCGGCTTGCCGAAATATCCAAGTCTCCTATATCAAAATATAAACATAACGATACATCATCAAGAAGTGAATACTCATTTGAATTATACTGTAAGTCTAAAGCACTCGTACTTAATGGGTAGGCTATATTACCCATAACTGCAACTGAGTTACCTTTTTCTCGTATAGTCCAATCGTCTGAGTGCATTAGCGATTTGGATTCTTCGCCATAGAAATTGTTATGGTCTGCCCCTTCAATTTCTGGTCTGACCTCAAAATGAGTGAATAAAGATAATGCTTTATCTTTAAAAGCCTCAAAGTCTCCTTCTTTTGCGGGTATTACAATCTCAATGCCGTCCTCGGTTTTCGATTTCTCGGATGTTAGCTTGGAGATTTGACCAATTTGAGTGTCATCAATAAATGCGTTGTAGGATGTTTTTTCTCCTTTAACGAATGAGTTGATAACGAAATTATCCCCATAAGCAAAAGCACTCTTGCTGCCTAGACCTAGTTGTCCAATTTGTTCGTTTGTCCCGCGCTTGGTGCTTTCACCGTACATGGCATAAACATGACCGATTTGCTCCTCTGTCAAACCTCTGCCATAATCTCGTACTTTGAAGTATGGGGAAAGTTGATTCGGTAGCGTAACCTTAATTGGTTTATCAAGTTTGCCTACCTCTGTATGGGCATCAACCCCATTAGTGGAGTATTCACGAATAATCGCAAGCACCTTATCAGAATATAACTGATTGCGTAATACATTGAAGATATGAGCAAGCCCTTCTTTCTTGATGCCGAAAGAGTAAGATTTGAAATCCTCGGATTGCTTGACCGTCTTTTGTTTTGCCTTTGTAATCATAACCTTCTTCCAGCATACCTCATACTGCTTCGTTTGTCAAGCACTTTTTTTAAGAAGGTTCGATTCTAAATTTTTCTTTATGTTGTCTTGTGATCTTTCTTACATACTTTTCTGCATTTACAAGACCTTCCTCGGAATAAGGGAAAGCACCAAAGAGGCGATTACCTCTTTGAGAAAGAACCAAGTAGACTTGGGGTTTTTTTTTCTTACCCTTCTTTTTTGCTGCCATCTACTCTTTTAAATTTTTTGAAAATCTTGTCGGCTAAAAGCCTGTTAGTTTTTTCTTCCAAGTTATCAATTTCTTTTTCCTCATTTTGTAAACGCTTTAGGAGAAACATCATTTCGACATTAAGGTCGTGATATCTTTCTTCTGTTTTCTCTGGATGCCAGTCTGGATACTGCTCTGCTTCATCCATCTTCTGAATGACTACGTTCATTTGTTCTTCCCAAAAAGCGATACTATCCTCAATCAAGTTGTGACTCTCTTGGAGTTGTTCCTTGACTGTTTTTTGAGAATGTTCGTTTTTTTTATTCATTTAAAAGTTTTTTTAAAGCCTTGAGATGAAAAAGGACAAAAGATTCTCCTATCGCTTTCTCTCCTTGAGCTTTACCAATCCAGTAGTCTTTTAGATATTCGTCATCTTTGGCCGCTGATTCGATTATTTGGTCAAGTAAATTATTTGCGGTTTTTAATTTCGTATCTATGTTTAATAGATCCATGTTTTTCATACTAAATTACACTCCCCTCTAGTTGTTTGGCTCTTTTTGTTTCCTTTTTATTTTTCTTATTTGGCCTTTTTTCTTTCACAAATTCTCTATCCACAACCTCGCTATTTAATGGCCAATTTAATGTGTCATTATTTGGCTTTTCTTCAGTCATAATTGTCTAGGCTTTCATCTTGCCTGTAGTGTTCGCATATCTGATTAACTATCTTACAGAACACTTGCGCTTCTGAGCGCACGGAAAGGTTCGCTCCCGCAAAGTTTCTAGAACTTATACTATTAAGAGTTTTGACTTGCTTGTCGCTGAGTCTTATCGTGTACCGTCTGACGGGCGTATTATCTGGCAAAACTTCTTCTGTTCTGTTAAACTCTGGCTCTATCATATTATTTGACCTCTCTCTATTCATAAGTTATAGTTTAATTCTTGATCTATGTCAAGAAATATATTCGTACTAACCTCTACTGACTACGCTGACCCCTCTTTGTTGAACTATCTCGGAGGCTTTCTTATTTGCGTACTTTATTGCTTTGTCTATATTATTTGTCTCAAGTTGTTTAGCAACTAAAGCCGCGAGAAAAGAGTCTCCTGCTCCAGATAAGTCGAAAACATCTACCTTGTCAGTAGGGTAATAGCAAAAACCTTTTTCCTTCATTATCATGCAGCCTCGATCTCCAAGAGTTACAATTAGCTTACCAACCCAACCTTGGGTGTCAATACTGTTTTTAATAATTTCAAACTCTGGGCTATTAATTTTAATATAAGCCGCGTCTTTGCAAAAAGAACCTATACATTTTTTTGTATCTAGGAATGTGTTCGTATTATTTGCACAAAAGCGATTAACATTTTCTTCTGATAAGAAGCCTTTTCCGTAATCGCTTATCACAACTGCATCGTAGTTTGATATTTCTTCATTAGTAATTACTAAATCATTAAATTGGTCAATGGAGCTTTCTTCGTCTACTCTTAAAAAAGTATAGTTAAGCTTCTCATCTACATATCTTGTCTTAGTTATCGGTTTGTATTGGCTTAGTAGGTCTACTTTTAAGCCTAAAGCCTGAAGGTTCCTTTTTGTATTTCCAGCCATGCCTTGAGACAGAACAGTCTTATCACTCTTAAAAACTGGAGCCGGAACATCTGGGCAAAGCCTAGAGGCAGAGCCATAAACAAACACATCTTCGCAACTTTCTCCCACTACTAATACTTTACTCATAAAATGTCAAACTAAATACTTAGCCGCCAATGCACAATTTAATATTATTAAAATTAATATAATAGACCACCATATAATCTTATGTTTATTTGGCATTTCTTTACTCATATCTCATAGATACTGCAAATTTAGTTGGCCTGTTATCTTATCAATTAGCGATGTTGTAGATTTTCCTTTTGTAAGGCTTAGTAGCTTAACTGTTCCCCCGTTCTTTTCTACCGCAAGCCGCTCTCTTGTAGCCACGGGGCATTTCTTTTCCCAGTTACCAAAGTAGTCTCCGCCTTTTACATAAATATCTGGTTTTGTTGATTCTAAAAAATTACAAGCATCTGTTTCATCAAATATTCGAACCTCATCTACCCATCTTATAGCTTCAAGAACAGCTTTCCTGTCTTTTTCATTATTTATGGGGCGAGTAGAGCCTTTTAACTCTCTAACTGATCGGTCACTGTTGCATCCAACAATAAGGTAGTCTCCAAGCTCTCTGGCTTCTCGCAAAAAAGAAACATGGCCAGCATGAATCAAGTCAAAACACCCGTTTGTTGCTATTGTTATCATTTTTATTGTTTGCTTTCTGCTTGTATGATAATACTAGTGGTATCGTACGACCATTTAACTGCCTTAAAATATACTTCAGCTCGATCTACCCACCACCAATGAGGCTTGACGCAGGTGTGTAAAACTTCGTTGTCAATAGATGAAGCAATGTCAGAAAGAGACACCTTGATGAACATTCTGTTAGCAATTCTAGAGAACTCCTTAAAAGCAGGAACTACCTCCTCTTCGGGAAGATGTTCCATAACGTCAAACGACACCAATAGATCGTATGCTTTGTCGTTAATCGAAGAAAGGTCGTGTGCAGATGCAATTATATCAGCGTCCGGACAGGAGCAATCTACTCCTATAGAGTTAGGGATTCCGGAATTTTTCATAAGTTGACAAAACTCATTCCCGCCGCAACCTATATCAATTATGTTTCTAGGTTTTAATTCAAGTATAGCTTCAATATTTTGTTTACCTTCAACTGCGTGACCGTACTCAAGCCAGCACCCTCTCAAGAACTCGTTAGCGTTTACCCATGAGGAGACATTTCCATCTAAGAAATAAAACTCTCCTTTACGAGAGTAAATTTTATCATACTTATAAGTTTCTTTTCCTTTTTTTCCCTTATTCATTAGAATATCAAACTACCAGCATCAGACTGATACTTCTGTCCTCTGTCAGATTTTTTCTTTAGGTCTCGCGCTATGGTGTCGGCAATAACCTCTCTTGCGCTGGGACTATCAAAATTTATTTGCTTCTTTTCTTCTTGTATTCTATCTAATATATCATTTATTTCTTTTTCTAAGCTCATTTCTTTTTTCCTCCAAAATATTCTGTCGCGTGCCCTTCGTCTAATAGGACTTGGTTATAGCTCCTAGAGTCCACTGCTTTTACCATCATCCCTTTTCTACTTGGGCTTTCTACTACTAGCTCCTTTTTATGTAACGGAAGAATTTTTCCTAGAAGTCTACCGTACTTACCCTTCTTGTCTATTGATGTCTCTATGATAAATTCATTTTTGCCTTCTTTAATTAACTCTTTTAGTCTGGCCTTAGCTGCGAGCCCCTTTTTCTTCTCTGCTTTGTCTCTGGTGCGGCTCTCTGGTGCGTCTATGCCGAGCAGTCTAACGCGCTCCTTCTTGAAGGTGCTGAAGCCGCAGTCAATCAGTGCGTCTACTGTATCTCCGTCCACTACTTTAATTAATTTTGCTTTATACTGATACATTTTTTATTCTTTCTTTTATATCTTTTGAGTGATAATCTTTTGTCTCGTCTAATAGTAATAGTCTGCTTTCTTTCATGGGTTCTGAATACCATGTTTTTAGCCAATTTTCATCGCCCTTGCCATGAATCATATAGTCTATATTATTTGCTTCCATCCATTTAATATATTTAGTCTCAGCCTCTTTTGCAATGGGGTATTTTTGGAAAGGGTAGGGGATTACATCGTCTACATATTTACATGACTTTATTATTTCAACTCTATCTTCAAAGCTGATAATAGGTGGAGATTTTTTAAAACTAGTCGTAAGTTCGTCAGAATTTACAGAAACAACCACGCGATCAAATATATCTCTCATTTTTCTAAATAATCTAACATGACCTATATGAAAGAGGTCGAACACGCCCTCGGCACAGCCGGTTATCTTATCTTTATAATTATAAGACTTTAGCCCTCCTTCCCAATTCATTTTACTTATTTCTTCTGGCCCCACAAATGTAGTTCTCCAGTCACCTCCAGTATCCTCATATATATAGTCTAAGTATTTTTCTACATATTTAGAAACTAGAAACTCTTTTCCTTCGAACTGTATAGTTTTGAGATTTTTTTGATAATAGGCTTTACTGCGAAAAGCTCTTTGATAGCAGCAAGGGGCACTCCTTATACCGTCGCCACTCAGCCACCCGTGGTTGTCATTTATATCAAAAGGCAAGACATCTACTTTAAATGGCTTTGCTCCTTCTGGCTCTTTTATGGTAAGAAAGAAGCCCCCTGAGTAACAACCTATAAATTTAACCCTGCAAGGAAATGGAGCGGGTTTAGAAAAAAGTTCCTCTATGGCTTTCCAATCTTTTAGCCATACACCCATGTCAATATCGTCATCTGACTCTGGTATACCTCCATCTCTTACCGCTCCCAAAGCTGATCCATAGTCTAGCCATACATCAACCCCTTTATCTCTAAGTTTGCTAGATATAAAGTAGGCTATTTGTACGGCTGCTTTGTTATCCATTCTTAATCTGAGGTGTCCTTACAAATATAATAATCTTCTAATATTACTCCATCTAGTCCTGTTGAATCTAATACTTTTATAGCTTCTAGATATCTTGTTAGTATGGCATTGCCTCTTGTGTTAAAAGATGTATTGATAAGTATAGGCATGCCAGTTATTTGTTCAAAGCTGTCTAGTATGTCATATATATAATCATTTTGGTCTCTAGTCAATGTTTGTAGCCTTGATGAGCCATCTACATGAGTCACAGACGGTAGTAGTTTTTTATATTCTTCTCTTACGTTGGGGCTGAAAGACATATACTTATAGCAAGCGTTACTAGATGTTTCGAAATACTTATTTGCCTCTTCTTGTTTGCAAATCGGCGCAAAGGGTCTGTACCACTCTCTGAATTTGACTTTATGGTTTATTTCATCTTTTGCTGTATGGCTCCTTGGGTCAGCTAGTATAGTTCTGTTGCCCAAGGCTCTTGGCCCCGTCTCGCTATTGCCCCTGCATACCCCTATTATTTTGCCTTTGCTCAACTCTTCGGCTATAAGGCTAGGCTCTGCTTTTCTCCAAGCTCTCTGGTCTAATATGTACGGCAAAGAGCCTTTGTCTAAGATCTCGCAGCCAGAATACATAGGGTCAGGTATTACTGCGTCCTTAAGATAGCCAGCGATCATACCGTAAGATAATCCGCTATCCCCCGGAGAGGAAGGCACGAAGAAATTATTATTTGGGTGTCTTTTGCTAAGTTTTTCGTTGGCGACCACATTGAGAGCGCCGCCTCCTGTCAGGCACACATTTTTATGTTTTTCCTCGTCAAAAAATTTATAAAATTTTTCAAAAAAACACTCTTCAAAGACTAACTGAGCGCAGTAAGCAAAATCGTAGGAGTCTTTACCTTTTAAACAGTTTGCTTCAAAGTCAGAGAACTCTTTAAGAAATTCTGGAGTAACCTCTTCGATGCCATTATCCCCCTCTGATCTAAAGTAATTATTTATGCGCTTATAGTAATCTTTATTAAAAGAACCATAGGCAGATAGGCCCATTATTTTACCTGCATTGGCTAAGTTATTCAAGATTGGCCCAGCCTTCTTTTTTATTTCTGATATAAACCTACCACAGTTCGCGTACTTAGTCGGGTAGGTATGCATTACAAATTCGTTTATTTGGGTGAAATTAGGGTTAGATTTACTGACTTCGTACACACAGAATGTTCCGTCATTTCCGAAGCCGTCATTGCTAACTACTAAAGCTTCTTCAAAACCACTAGAATAAAAAGCATTTGCAGCGTGGGACCTATGGTGGTAACAAAAATCTTCTTTACCACCCTTCATGTGAACTTCTGAAATAGAAAAGAAGTCAACCATAAAGTCTATGATAGTTTCTGATGTATACCATTCGAATATCCCCACATCAAAAACTTGTGAGGTTAAAGGTAGCCCTCTTTCTTTTAAGATGTTGCGTATGTAATTACAAAAGGGTGCATAGTCTTCTTTTTGTATAAGAGCGCCAAAGTTAAAATATCTATTGCCAAAAATTCTCTCTAGTTCTATGATGTATATGTCGTTCTTGCCGGTAGTGACCGAAATGTTGGCATCATGAGAGCCAGTAAAAAAACTGAAAACAGATTTACCCATAGACTTTTACTCCAAATTCATCACCAGCGGCTCCAATGAGTCTGTGTGTGTAATATTTCCAACCCCCGTCCATTAGTAAGAGTTTTTGTAAGGGATATTCTTCACTTTTAAAAGGATGTCCTTGTACTTCCAAGACACATTTAATTTTTTCTATTTTTGTTTTAGTTTTTTTGTTGAGTGTATAATTTATTCTTAACCAATTGTTACCTGCATTTTTTGACAAAAATGGATTGTCAAAAATATTAAACTTATCAAAAGTTAATATAGCTTGACCTTTGCGAACTTTTATTTCAGCTATTAAAGGCTTATCTTTGATTCCTTGTTTTAGTTTGTAAAAGGCATCTTCATTGTTTTCGTATCTCATTATCTAAAATGTGGGCCAAATATATACCCCCTTAGGCAATATTTTTTTCCTTTGGTGACGGGCGTTACGCCATTAAGCATAAAAGAGGGAAAGAGCACGCAACAGCCCAGATTTTTTTCTGCATAAACAGGAGTTCCGTAATTATGTATTAAGTGTTCCCCGCCTTCATATTCTTCTGGGTTATTTAAAGCAACATAAAAACTTATTTTCCTGTATTGTTTGAAGTTGGGGTTGAAGTTGTTTCCTATATCTATTCTTGGCGCATCAGAGTCTTTTGTTTCCCCTGAGTATTCTATTAGTTCTATGTTTTCGCATATACCGTTTACCAAGAAATCCCAAGAGCTTCTATTCGCTCCTCGGGCTAACTGGCAAATTTTATCATAAATCCAAAGACTTCCTTGGGAAAAGCCTATATCGCAGGATTTGTTTTGCTTATCTTGGTTTGTGTGTTCTTGTGGCGAGACGGTTAGATTATCAACGTTGTCTTTGATTATCTTTGCGCACTCTTCATCCGAGAAGCCAGTACGGAAAAAATAATAATCATTTAATCTTAATTCCGCGTCTCTTTTGTTTAGTTCCTCTAAATCTGTTAAATAATACACTTTATGGTTCCTTTATTTCTTCTAACTCTGCAATATGGATGACCTCTTCGGCAAACTGGCTTTTCATTCTAGGGCAATCTTCTTCTATTGCCTGTTTTTTCCATAATGGATACTCCTTGTAAACTTTGTCGTAAGCTGCTTGGTATCTTCTGGCCATTTCGGATTTGATTTTTCTCTTTCTGGGCATAGTTCCAATATATCTATATTATATTATAGCAAATTCTTTAGAAAAGGTCAACTATATTCTTTCATGGTCTTCTTGTATGATATCCAATTATCTTCGCTTATCCAATTTCCATCCTGATCTTCTATTGGTTTAGAAAAATCCTTGTCAGCTTTATCTTTAGGTTTAAAGAGGTGCACTTTTTGGTACTCATCTTCTTTGTGATCATCTGCATTAAAATCTGATCTTTTTATTTGTATCGGCTTTTTGGCCATTTTATGTAAATCTAGTACTTCAGCCCTTTTGTTTAGTATGCTGGTATCAAAAGTCTCAATGCCTTTATAGAATTCGTCAGCAAGTTCTTTGTCGGAGTTGCCGAGGGTGCTTATGGTATCGTACCAAGGGCTCGGTAGAATTACAGACTCGTTATATTTTCCACCATTCCAATTTATGACCCCTTTTCTAAATATTTTTGTAAAAAAAAGTCTTAACTTAATATTTGGCCGTTGCATCAAATGATGATTCACTACGCTCTCTATTGGTTGAATAAAGCACTCGTCGTAATACTTTCTTAGTTTTAAAAAAACGGCGCAATAGTAGTCCATAAGATATTGAGGCCCGAAAACCATCCAGTTATTTAAGTTGGTAGTATTGTAGCCACCCTGCCAATAAACGTGATGCCAATATGGAATGCTCAGGTTATCCTCCATCACGATATTCAAGTCTGGATAAGAACTACAGGTCTCGGCTCTAACGACTACATCGTATTCTTTTTCTGAAGCTAACAAATTAGCTCTCCATATCTTATAAAATGTAGAGTAAGGCCTGCCGCTCCTGTGTGCGAAGTGCATAGCTTCATTGAAATAATTAGGTGAGGATAGATACTCTTGATTAATAGATGAAAAACTTTTCATAAAAGCGTCTTGGCTCTCTACTTCTAGCTTGATAGGGTTGTAAGCATCTTTAAAAGCCTCTATGGTATCTCCCTCTTGGTAGATGTTCTCCTCGTCCCATAAACTAGCATAAACATCAGCGTCATATTTCTCGATGGTCTCTTGCCAGTATCTCTGGTTCTGTTTTATATAATACGGTATGCCCGCAAAGCAAATTGCAACTTTCATTTTATTTATAAATTTTAAAAACTTCTTTGAAGACCTTCTCGGGTTGTGGGTGACAAGAAGGCTCGTCAAAATGTTCTAAACACGCATCATCTACTAAAGCGTAAGAGGACACATTAGTCCTTTTGTAACCCATTTTAGTGGAAAAAACTTTATCCGGCTCGTAACTATAAGAGAGATTGGAGGAGCAGTACAAAACGCAATCTCCAGAGATATTAACAGCTTTATATTCTTGGGAGCCTTGCCTCCACGGCATGGTAACTTCTGGGTGAACTGCAGTGCCTAAAAGGAAAAGCCAAGTGTCTGTAGCGCCGCATAAGTGTTGACTAGCTGTGTCTGTTGTAACGAGGGCTTTACAAGAATCTATTATGTTATAATTTTCCTCAACAGTTTTATATGTAAGATCTAAAACATTAGACATATCTAAATCTTCTGAGTGGTTGGCTCTGAATTTTGATCTTACGTGCCCGAGATCTTTGGCGGGTAGATTAGGCGTGCCAATAACAGCTACTTTTATGCCATGCTTATTTAAAAGGCTAAAAAGTTTATTCCATTTATCAAAGCTCCAGAATCTAATCGGAGAAGATAGATTAATTGAACAGACAACGTAATTCTTTAAAAAGCTATAGTCTTGATTTTTTATAGGAAAAAATTTCATGTTCCTCTCGTCTTTTCTCAAGCAAAAACCTAAAAAGTGAGCAGAACGTTCCGTATGGGCGTAAGCTGCCCACCTAAAAGGTATATTTATATTTGGCCTGCTTATTAAAACATCAAAGTTTTTTTCTCTACGGAAGATATCGTGGCTTCGCTTACAGTATTCCACAGATGGCATATCAAGTAAGAATAAATCTTCAATACAAGGATGGTTAAACAACATCTCAGGCCTCTTCGTTACCACGGATATCTTCCTATTTAGAGATTGAGAAAGCTTTCTTAGGGTGGGCTCGAATAACAATGCATCTCCTTGTCCGTGTCCGTAAGACAAAAACACGACGGTTCTTCTTGCCTCTTCATCTTCTCCTGCGTGTTCTATGTGATCAAAAGGCGACGAAAACACTAGGTCAGTTGATCCTTTGGCAAGTTTTTTTGGTTTTTCGTAATTGAAACCTTCTATCTCTTCTTCTGTGTAAAAATTACTTAAATGTTCATAGTTGTTGTATTTTTGGTCATACTCTAGAACGACCTGTTGGTTGTTATATTTAATATCTATCTTTATATACCTATCAAATATTATATGTGGATGCGATACCCAAAGCTGAGCACCATTCCAAATTACCTGTCCAGAATGAATAACGTCCCCGTTAAGTTTAGTAATTTTAAAGTCAACCTGTCCGTCTTTCTTTGTACCTACGGCAGCTTGATTGTGGGCAAGCCCAAGGGATAGAGTAATTTTCTCTCCCCTAATTTCTTCTATTTTAGGATTCATTGCTTCTCTAATGATAGAGTAATTTTCTCTCCCTTCTTCTATTTTAGGACTCATTGCTTTTTAAATATCTTGTCGTAGTTATCTCTAAACTCTCCCCTGTCCGATGTTCTGTCGGCGTCTCCTTTTCCGGCTGCACCTACCGCGCCGCCCTCTTTTACATGCTTATAGGTTTCGTTATTGTAAGTCTCGCTATGTTTCCTTTTCGTAGAAACCTTTTCTCCGTCCTTGACGTAGTAACCTTTATTCTTTGGTTTATTTTTTTTACTCATTTTTCTCTAAGGACACTAAGCCCATAAGTAAATGAGCTTCTAGTTTTTTAGTAAGAATAGGCCAGTTTCTAAATAAAGGAACCCAAACTAAGTTTATTCTGTCTCCTATCATATCTCTAACTTTACGAGTTTGCACAAAACTTTTTACCGATTTATCTATTAAGTCTTTATATTCTTTAATTGTTTCTTCTGAGGGCGCGTTTAAAACTTCGTCGTCGTATATCATAAAAAAGTATGGCCTGTTGTTGTTCGCACACTCTCTTGCGTCCTCCCGCCTATGAACCATAAATACATCCGGCTCCCAAGGCCAACTATTGTAGACTCTTGAAATTACATGTCTATGGCCTCTTGCTTTAAGCTCTCCCGACAGCAGAAATATAAAATCAAAAGTAAGATGATCTCTGTCTCCTCCCCAATAGGAGACTACCTGTAAGGATGTTTTAACGTTCTCCAACTTTTCGATTGACTCGTAGTCAATCATATTTTTACCAACTGTATGTTTGTACCAGTCTGAACCTGTCCACTCACTATTCCTTATTTCATTTACGCAATGTTTTTGCTGGCTTACATGCTGGTCAATTAGTATTTGTTTTCTGTTTGTTGGCAGCTTCGTTGTTGAGTTTTTGTAAACGTGTATTTTGTCGTTAGGGAACACCTCTTTGACTATATCATGGGTCTCTATATGTTGCATGTGTCCATACTCTCCGTATTGATTATGAGTTACGACTTGCTGCCACTCTGTCTCCGAATTAATTCTTTTTAAAGCATTTTTATAATCTTCTTTATTAACAAACGGATTTAGTGAAGGTCTTTCTAGTCCTAGACACTCAAAATATTTGACTCCAGCTTGCTTGAGGCTGTCTTTTAACTCCTTAAACCTAGTTCTATCTTTATCTTCGTACCAATCATCGAAGTCCATTGAGGATGTAAGACAAACAACCTTAGTTCTTCTGCCGTTCTCTACAAGCCAGTCTCCAAAGAATATAGCTTCATCGTCTGGATGAGCTACGACTAGCAGTTTGTCAGGTTTTGGGGGCAAGCTGACCCCTTTCCAGCAAAAGGTTTTCTCTGATACTATCTCTAAATGGTCAAGGGTATTATCTCTTCCTTCTTTTATATCTTCTGGTATAAGACTCCATTTATAGCCAAAATCTCCCGGTTCGTTTGTTTTGTCTCTGCTTGCGATGACCTCTCCGAAAGTGTTGAAGCCCTCTGGCCCCATTAGGTCTATATACTCACCCCACTTATTGTTAATTGAATATTCAATTAGCTTAATCCACATCCATTTACCAATACCTATCTCCTTGAATTGTTTTGTGTCGTACAAGGGAGAGTTGCAATAAACATAATCTCCCCATTTCAAAACAAAATGATAAGCGATTCCACAACTAAAACAATGCAGTATGCCTCTATTGTGTAGGTCTTGAAGCTCTTCTTTTGAATACCAATCGCCCCAACTCCAGTTATTGCAGTCCGACCAGAGATCCATAAACTCCCTGCATTCTTTTGGGTCAAAGTTTACGGGTTCATATTTTATTTCGGGGTAAGCTTTTGAAACTTTTGTTAAGGCTCGCTTGGTTGCATAAGAACAAGACTTAGAAAGTGACGATAGGTATTTTTCAAAATTAGAAAACTTGCTAGTCTGGATTATGATTGGAGGGCTATGCTCTAAGACCATCATACAAAAAAGTCTTCAGATATTTCACGTGAAACATTTTCTGGCTCAACCAATTCTATCCACCCTGTTATTATATATTTTGTTTGTCCGTTTCGAGGCTTATTGCCTTTATGTACGTGAGTCCAGAAAGCTGGGAATATATTACCGCGACCAGCTCTGGCTTCAACTTTAATATTTTGGTTTAAATCGTTTTTTTGATATTTGAATTCTGTTTCCCCTCCGTCAAAAACGTCGTTCAGATACCACAAGAAAGCCATTTGCCTATCTCTCATAGAATTATCTGAGATTTCGTTTTCGTAATGCCAAGCGTGATAACCTTCTTCGTCTACGTATCTTTGCATCTGCATATGGGGATCACCTTTGCTAGAAGCGGAAAATCTACCTTGGCAGGTCCTAACTAAACTAAGTTTGCTTGAGAATTGATGCTCGGGGGTCCTTACTAAAAATGGATGCAAGCTCATATATTCAACTAGTGAATGTAGTAATACTTCCCTTAAGTAATCATATATATACTTCCAGTCTTTGTCCTCGAGTTGCGAGGCTATCATTAAATCTGTAGACTCTTTTATGAGTTTATTGGTTCCTCCCCCGGATATCCCCGGCTTTTTGTCCTTAGACTGCTCAAACTTATCAATTACAAATTGACAAAACTCTTTGGGTAAAACGTTATCTCTGCTATAAAGTAAACTGTCCATTTAAAATTCTTTCTCTACTCCGCAATACATGTTAGGTATGTCGTCATTCATCCTTAGTGGCTGGAAGCTCAAGCCAGAGAAGTCGAACTGCTGGCTATTTTCAAAATATACAAATAACTTACAATTAAATTCACTTACTTTATCTGAGCAGTACTTTTTTATTTGTTCGAAGTCTGGTGTCTTTCCTGCTTTTGCTTTAGCTATTAATATAACTGGATTATTTGACAAGCGGTTGTCAAAAATACGAACCATATCGTCTCCTTGCCAAAGCTCTATCTTCCATTCTTCTATATCGCGGATAGGGTAGGCTCCCCATCGGCTGTTTTGTAGATCCATTCTGCCAACCTCGGCGTATTTATCGGAAATTTTTTCTCTTTTGTACCATCGAACATTGTATTCTCTGCCCTCTTTGGATCTGATGGATACTTTGGCTTGGTCGGCAAAGCTCACATAGGCATAATCTGTGTCTATTAGGCTTATTTTCATCACATAATCTTTATCGTCATCCCATGTGTTCATCACCAAAACCAGACCATATAGTCTTCCTCGTACTCCTCAGGAAGAATATCATGGTTTTTTCTTTTCATACTTAGTTATTGGGGCTTTTGCCCTCTTTTTCTAATTGTGTTGTAATCTTTTTAAATACTTTGACTAAGGACAAGCTTTCTGTAGCTAAAACCGAGTGTTTAATGACAACTTAAAATACGTCGAGCGCATTAATGTATTAAATTAAATCACTCATACTTACAATTATATTTGAGGCTGGTATGCTGTAAGTCTTTCTGATAGTCGACCGTTAGCTCTTCCCCAATTTTTATTTCTCTAATAGTTTTAAATGGGTCTTCCCTCTCTAGGCTTACATCAAGATTTGGGTCTTTTGAGGCGTTAAGGAACTGTGTTATATGCAAAACTTCCAGCTCGCAAGGGTGTACAAAAAGCCCCTTATCACTTACTAGGTTATAGTCGAGTAGCATTTGGCGAACCGGCTCATCAAGCTTGCCTATCTCGTTACTTGAGATCCTTATGGTTCCCCCGAAAAAATGGTGGTTCGGGGTAAACCAAGGAGAAACCCCTGAGGGAATCTCCTTGATTGCAAATACCCCTACTCCGTGAGTTTTAGAAGGCTGAATCCTGCAATAGCTTTGCTTCTCTAGCCTTTCTAGTATCTCTTTAGTTCTTAATAGACGAGGACTCAATTTTGAATGTTTATGGTGCCCCGAGCTGGACTCGAACCGGCAACCCTCTGCTTAGAAGGCAGATGCTCTATCCAATTGAGCTATCGGGGCTAACTTAGTCAAGCTTAGCTTCCGTTAGCTTTTTTGAGCTCGTTGTGTATTTCAAAGACAACCAACATTAGCTCCGCGTAAATGCGGACTACTACTGGCCCCAATACTGCTACGGCGATTCCTCCCACAGCGTCTGCTGTAAAGGCGGTAAACAGGCCTACGGCAACTGCGACAACCATGGTTACGTAACTCAGGGCCTTTAAGACCCCCGGCGTGATCATATATTTATAACTTAAGAAGTCATTCATTATGTTTTATTATTTATTATGTTATTACTTGTGGCTCTTTTTGTGGTGGCCACTCACCATTAAAGTCAATCGAACCTAATTCTTTGAAACTACTTCTTTCTTTTTTTAAAAAGATTAATTTGCCGGGACACTTATAAGGATAACTAAAAACCCAATCTATATTTTTTACGTCAGACTCGGCGGTTTTGCCTTCTGGTGTTACTATTCTAATATGGGTTGCTCCTCTTGGTATGGGGCTAGTTTTTTTGAATGGCATTTTTTACTTCCTTTCTATGTAATTGAAAAATTTTGGGGAGCCTCGCGATATACTCGGTAGCTGTCACTATCTTCATGGAAAGTGCTGACCTCTACAAACTTTACATCTCCGCCTTTGGGTATTAGCCTGTGTGGGATAAGCCTATCTAAAACAAATACTTCTCCCTCGTTTATAACCTTTGTATATTTGTTAGTGCTTATGGTATCTATTAGCTCTACTTCTAATGCTCCTTCTAGGATGTAAAAAGTCTCGTGCTTTTTGGCATGAAAGTGCATGGAGGTTGAGTGCCCAAATTTAATATATAAGATTTTACCACAATAGTTCTCTTCTTCGTTGTTGGCCATCCATATTTCATAACCCCAGTCCTTATCCACTTTTTTTGCTTTTGCTAATACAGTCATTGCAGTATACCCTCATTTTACCTTTAACTTGTAACCATGTCAAGTAAATTTCTTCGGTGGGTTTTTTGCATTTAGAACATTTGCTCATAAGTCGGCCTCTCCTATTTCGATAAAGTACAAAAGCCTATAAATTTTATCTCTTCCTACTTCATGCATGAATAGTTCTATGGGCTTTTCCATGTTTAAATCAGGGTTGGGTCTATCTAACCATTCTGCTACAAGGCCATCATCCATAACAGCGCAGCACTCATTGACAAGGTTGACAAATTCTATTAAGAACTCTTTTTTAATATTCACTTAGAGTTGCGCTTCTTCCATTCGTCATACTGACGGCGTCTTTCGTTCTGATCTATATTAGACTTTATTTGATACTGTCCAGACTGCAAGCTTTCTATTCTTTTAAGCAGGTAGTCTTTCTTTTCGCCGTCTTCCATTTTGTTAAGATATTCTAATCCTCTTTCCATCGCTTTCTGCATTCTGGGATCGGCAATTCCTTTATTCCTTGATGGAACTTTTATAATACTAGGTCCCGCTGGAACAGGTGTTGACTTTTTCTCTTCTTTTTTACTGCTCTCTCTGCCTTTTGAAGATTTAGAGGAACTTCTATCCATTAATACTTTTTTTACTGGAGCTTTTGTTACTATTGTAGGTAGGCTGTTGTTTTCAAAAGACACCAACTCTTCACTTCCATTGTTTAAAATTAAAGCGGAATTTTTGTTTATCTTTTTCAATTCTATATTGTATTGCCTCTCATCTGTTGCGAGGGATATAAATTTGTCAGGCCCTCCGATGGGCCTCAAGACTAAATGAACTTTTCTAACATTTTTGAAATGTGTCAGCCCTGTTAGATATACGTTAGGCTTCAAAACCTGAGCTACGGGAGGTAAAATTGGCTTTGGTAACTCAGCCGTCAGATCAAAAGCATTTCTCTTAACAATTGACTCGTAAATATTTGTCTCTCCAGCTTGGAGGGACACCGCAAAAAAGACTAATATTAATTTTTTCATTTTATATTATTACACTCTACTACGCTTGTCGCAAAATATACTGGCGACACTCAGCATCAGTGATATGCCTAAAATCAGTAAGTAGTAAATTATTACCAACAAGGGGTTCACTACCAGCAAAGAAACCGAGTGAGCGTTTGACCAAAAGTTTTTCATCATTCATTTTCCAGCTTGTTTGTGTGTTTATTAAGTTTGCACAATTCTTGCAGTAAATGTATAGATGTGGTCCTCCAATATTTCCCAACTTCTCGTAAGGCTTCGTTTTGGTCTCTTAATTCTTCTAAGAGTTGATGAGTTTTATCGATATAGTCTCCAGCTTTATCGATATGTGGGCAGGTGTCCGCTGGTATATCTGGACAATCGTCCACTAAATCTTTATATCCTTTTTGTGGGAAGTTCATGGTTACTCTATTTTCCTAGTACCATAATCGTAAGAGTGTGGGTCTACTCTCACGCGAACCTTATATAATAATTTAGTTAAGATTTTAAAAATAAAAAAATAAAATTTGTACTCGAAAGTACTCTCGTATTTAAGTTGCTTTATCCGCGCTTCTTTCCATTTCCTGTTTTCTTCTTCTATCTCCCCGATAGTTTTACCTATAAAAAATTCTTCTAAGTACTTGGCGTCGAGTTTCCCATTTAAGAATATAAACCGAAATTCTACCCAATGCTGGTTCCCTTTTCCGTCTTTAATATTGTTATAAAAAAGGACTTCTCCTGTGTACTTTACAGGCACCCACTTACTGTCTTCCTTTTCTTGGAGTACTACGTCTCTATCATTTATAAAGAGCTTTTGTTTGTAAATCTTATATCGGCGTAGGGCATTTTCCAAGCTTTTGGTTTGGTAGTTGTTGTCGTTTATTAGCTTCTCCTGCTCTTTTGTGAGTAAGCCCTTTAAATAAGACTTCGGCACTGTTATGTCATCAAACATTCCCATAAGGCATTCTTCCTTTCCATCTATCGTGTGCTTCTTTTACAACTGACAAAGCTTTCTTTCCGTTCTTCCATTCTCCAACTTTACTTGTTGAACTTCTATCTATTTTATAGATCCTAAAAAACTGTTTAAATATTTTTAAGTGACTGTCTTCTATTCCATCCAAGGTGCTATACTTAGCAGTAGGTGACCAATGCGGGGCCACAATTAGCTTGTAATCAACTTCTTCGTCATCTACGAAGTCAAGTACCCCCAGCGGCCTACACTTCACTAAACTGCCTCTATCAATTGGGTCATGGTTAAATACTAGCACATCCAAGGGGTCTCTGTCAAGAGCATATGTTTGAGTTACGAAGCCGTAATTTATTGGGTATTGGAGAGAAGATACCAAACATCTTTCTAATTCAAAGATATTATACTTTTCGTTGTATTCATATTTTGTATTAGTCCCTTTGGCTATTTCTATAACACATGATATGTGCTGGAAATCATCATTGGTTATTGGAATGTCATTAACTAGATTCACGGTTTGTTATATCTATTAGGTTCTTTTTTCTTCAACCATTTTATAGATTTTACTTCGTAGCCAGCGGACTTCACAATTTTACGAATTTGAGTAGGGTGTATTTCCGGACCCCAATACTCTAAGAGAATGATCTCTTTTTTAGTAATCATTTCTAAATTTTTAACTTTTTTAGTTTTCTTAAATCCTATTTTAATACCAACGGCACAAGAGGGGCAGACCATACCGGGAATCAAAACCTCTACATCTGGGTCGACTGCTTTGTTTCCAAAAGCTGGATACGCTCCCGATAGAGAGGTAACTAGCAGCCAACCCATTAATAGGCCAGCAATTGCAATTATTAGTATTTTTTTATTAGAGATCATGTTTCTAAATCCCATATAGCTTCAGATACGTTAGGGAATTCATTTTTAAATATTCTCTTGCACTCACTTGCTATATCTCTATGCTCTTTTTGTGTGTTCTCTTTCGTCCTTAGATCAATGTAGTGAATCCAGCTTCTTAGGTTGCCTTTCATATACATTGTGGTCTCTGTGGTTAGTGGGAGTATCATACGGGCTGACTCTTTTGCTACGCCAGCTTCAATAAGGTTTTTATATAGGGAGACGCTCTTGGCTGTATGTTCCCTGACTTTGGCTAGGAGTTGGGAATCCTCAAAAACGTCAGTGCTGCTTTGGCGGTTCTTCTCTGCCTGCTTTCTAAGCTCTAAAGCTTCTAAGGTTTCGGCTTTAGAGTATCTTTGGCTAAACTCTTGGAAACTAAAACTTCTATGGCGAAGTATTTGAGCGGCTATAGCTCTGCTTGTTTTAATCTCTAAGGTCATGTCAACCATTTCGAATGGGGACCAGTGCTTGTGTTTGATTAAAAACTTTATCAGCTTTGGGGCTGTCTCGGATTTGCTTTGGTTCTCTGGATTGCTTACTCTAGCGCAATAAGCTATTAGATCCTCAGGGCTGCCTACATCCCTAAGGGCCAATGGTTTCGTCAGCGCTATTAATTTTACTTGCATTATTCTCCAGATTTAAATATTTTTTTTAATTCTTGCAGCTCTCTTTCAAAATCATGTGCCATCTCTACTTTAGTAGCGTCGTCGTCATCCATCATTTCATGGTTACGCCAAATTCTTTTATATTTTTTTATAAGTTTGTTTATGAAAGCCATTGTTTTTCTAGGCTTATTGCGTTCAAATTCTGAGATATTCATCTAAGTGCTCCTTTTGTAGACCTTGGTTTCTTTTGAGATTTATTGCAAAAGCTGTTTTTATTTCATGATCATTTTGGATAGCCCCTCTGGGTTTAACATCATTTACTAATATTCTAGCGCCAGATCTCAAGTCATAAATAACATCGTCATACCTAACGCCTAGGTGCTTGAGTGTCTTGTCCGTGTGTTCTTTATGTTTTCTGTCTCTGGCTGTGGTCAAAATAATAGTGTCTCTTTTAGGGATCTTTTTTAAAAAGTGCTTGCTAGATGGTAGGGTTTGCTCCTGTGTGTGAGATTTATCTCCAAATTGAGCTATCATTCTGTCTAGCTTGGCGTTTGACTGGGCTTTTAAAATGGTTCCATCTATATCTATGAACCATGTTTTCCCTATTTTGGTATGAAGTTCTTTATTTTCTTCGAGTCTTTTGTCTTTGGTAAATGTATTTTCAATCATTTATCTGATATGTCTATTATATAGTATACTTACACCTAGGTCAAGCAAAAAGAGAGAGGGAGCCGAAACTCCCTCTCGTTTTAAGCCACGTGTTAATATTCTAAAAAGCATCTAGCGCTTTACTATGCTAAAACACATGACTGCTTTGATACCTTAAAACACATGGGTGTGGGGTCTACTTTCTGCGAGATTTGCGCCCTTTGCTTTTCCCTCGCCTGCTTTCCCCTCTTTTCTTGGTTCTGGCTTCCATAGCCTTTCGCGCTGCTGCGCGCTCTTTTTCATCTAGCTTACCGTCTTTGTTCTTATCGAACTTCTTGACAAGGTCTTCGCGCGAAGGCCTACGACTTGATCCCTTAGCCCCTGAAACATAACTCTTTCTTAGGGCTGCTAGTTTCTCCTTGGCTTGCTTTTCTGTAATCTTACCAGCCTTGACGCCATCTTTGATTTTCTTGGCAGCAAGAGCGTGCCTCTTCTTTCTGACTTCTGCTGGGTTAGCTTTCTTAGGCGCTGGCTTGCCTTTAACTTTGTCTACTCTGTTAGTTTTGCTGTGACCACCGTGACGGTCGGCTTGAGCGATACTAACACCTCCTAGCAGTAAAGCTGCTACAATAATTAGTTTAATATATTTGTTCATAAAATTATGGTTTTGGGTCGTTTCCGTCGATGACTTCATCGCGCTTATTTTTAAACTCTTCACGAATCTCTTTTATGCGAGCATGAACTTCTTTGCGATGGCTTTTCATTGTTTCCATCCATTCTTTCCTAGAAGCAGTCATTTGCTCTCTTAGGGCCTTTTTCTCGTCGTCTGTGGCGTCTTTCCACTTATCTTTGTCGAAGCCGGTCCATTGCTTTTTAGCGGCCTCTTTGAAGGCCTCGCGCAGTTCTTTGACCTTAGCGTCGTCTCTTATGAGTTTACCAAAGCCGCCATCTTTTTTCTTGCGATCACTAACTTTGTGGCCTTTTTTCTTGGCATCACCACGATGCTTCTTGCGCTTCTCAAAAGCAGCCTTAAGGCGCTCTTTAACTTTAGCTGGATCAAATTTCTTGCCACCGCGCTCAGGCTTCTCCTTTTCAGGTTTATCTGGTTTAGGCGCAGGCTTAGGGACCTGAGCTGAAACTGTTAACGCTGACGCCATAACAGCAACCAGCCCAATCTTAAGAATTCTTTTAATGAACATAATGTATATTACACTGCAATTATCGTGCCAAACACAGAGACGTTTATTCCTAGTGTTTTGTTACTTTTTTATTTATTTTAAAAAACGTTGGGGAATAGAACCCTACTCTCTGGGGAATATTACCCTTTAATTTATTTCGCAATTGCCTCCAGCGCACGCTAAGTTAGTTTGTAGGGTCGTTTCGTCATGTGCTTCTTGTAGAGCTGTATAGTCTACTCTGGACATAGAGGATGATAGTCTGTCGAAAAGCTTCTCGTCTTTTTCTGTCGAGACCCTCTCCATCGGGGCTTGTTTAAAATCCTTGTCTCCAGTAGCAGCCAGTAAGGAAACAGCAGCAAAAAAATCTCTGTTCTCGTAAAGATATTCAGCTACCTTGTCCCACTCGTCTTTCTCCACGAGGATCGTGCAACTAACTGAATGGGTAGTTTTCTTTTTGTTGTGTTTGGTTGTGCCGGGAAGAACCCAATTTTCTTGAGTTGATTTTATGTGGTTAAGATGCTTAATTGCATCAAGATCTTTCTTGGTTAATGCGCCGTTCGTGATTTCGATTGGAAAGGTGACAACGTCATCCGTCTTATTCGCACTCCAAACGCTTTCCTCGCAGAGCTTATCATTATACAGCTTAAAATACTGATACACATTATCAATTTTATTGCACTGTACGCGCCTAAAATACTTATGACTATGGTGAGGGTGAATGCCTGACGCAGAACCGAGAACTAAGCTAGATGTTCCTTCTGGTTTGACACAAGTAACTCTGGCTGCTGGTCTAATGTTGATTTTCTTTGCCCACTCTCCGTTTGTTTTAACTGCTATTTCTGAGCATTCCTTTTGGTATTTAGGACTAAGTAGGGTCTTAGGGTTGTCCATTATTCCTGTTATTGATACACCGAGAAGAGCTTCTTCTTCTGTAAGCTCTCTGGAAGCGTTTCTGAGGTAATGAAAGTCTGTGTAGCCTGCTTGAAGTGTTCCTACTAAAGCAGCAGCCCAAGTGTGCTCTCTAAACTCTTTGGGGGTATGGGTCTTGGCTCCATTTACGGAAGTAAGATTACAAAACTGAACACCACACCTTCCGTCCTTAGTCACAGGAATAAAACCTATCTCTCTACAAGGGTTAGATAGCGTATCCTCATGGTCCGCAAAAATAAACCCCGGCTCACCAAACTCTTTAGCGCTATTTAAAACCTTTTTAAAATCCTCCTCTGTGACTTTTTTTCTTAAAAACAAGATCGAATTATTGCTTCTAGCTCTCTGTGGATTATCTTCAAACCAATTCCCTGTCTTAGAGTTCATCATCGCCTCGTCGTCTGCGTCAAAAACAACAGAGGTTGCGGCGCGACGAATGCCTCCGCTGAGAACTGCGTCGGCGCAATGCATTAGAATGTCGTAAGCATTTATTGGTTCTAGCCTTAACTGGCTTTTATTTTCGATGAGTTCATCTAGCAACTTCTTGATCTTTAAGTGAGCTGCTTTTAATCCACTATAGCCGGGCGCTTTCCCTCCTCCAGTTTTGAGCCTCGTTCCTTTTCTCCGAATCTTAGAGTAATCGAATACAACCTTTCTGCCTGTAAAGGGAGTCTGTTTAAAGAAACTATCAAGTAAAACTTCGATACTATCCGCCCAGCCCTCTATACTGTCTTCAACAGAGTATGTCATGACGATTCCCGTCTTATTTTCCGCGCTAACTAAGTCAGGAAGTCTGCTAAGATATTTCTTAGTAATTCCAAAATCAACTCCACACCCGCAAAGAAGTAGATAGAAACATTCGGCGAAAGACCTAATTGAATCCATGTGTCTGCAAGAGCAATTAAAAATTCTTGCGTTATGGGCTAGGACTGCTGGTCCTGCAAATTGCATAGATCTCATGGAAGGGACTATCTTCTTTTCCCTTACTAGACTAAAAGCTTTCTTGATTTGCTCTTTGTCTTCATCTGATAAAAAATTATATTTTTCTAAATGCATCCCCTCTACTCTGGAGACCGCTTCATCCCATGTTTCTCTTCGTTTATTTTTATCGCTATAGCGAGCGTATTTGCTCGTAAAAATAAAATTTGAAATTTCCTCTAATCCGTTGACCTTGGTCTTGTCTTGTGTTTGCATCTCTTTTAAATCTGTTATTACACTAGCTTAATCAAAGGTTTTTTTTGAACATTTCGAATGGTGCTAGAAAATAGTCTTTTTGCCCACTATTGTATTGCGCTCCTATATTATGTAACGGAAGATAACCTCTATTAATAGTTTTCATATCTGGGGAAACGAAAATCATTTCACTATATGCATTAATACAATAATATCGTATTTCATTAATAAGCTCAATAGCTTCTTTTGCTGTTCCGGGGTACAATTCAAGGAAAATAAAAGGACGAGTCTTGTTTATAACCGGCAAAAGCTCTCTTAGCACTACTATGTCTGACCCTTCAGTATCCACCTTAATGAAGGAAGCTTTTAGCATTTTATTTTTTAAATCTTTTTCTAAATCTTTCCAGCAGAAAGTATTAATTTTTGTTTGTTTATCCCATACTGACTGAGTCTGAAATCCACTTTCTTCAAAAGCTATTTTAGATATGTGATCTAGTTGCTCTTTCAGTCCTCCGTTCCTGTCTTTTGTATCGTATAAAAAATCAAACTCTCCCGTAGCTGAATTGATTCCAAATTGATTGCAACTAAACCTATCTTCTGGGATATTATTAGCCTCAAGCATTTTGATTAGCGAGTCCATTTCTTTTTTTATGGGCTCAAAAGCTATCATTTGAGAACCCTCTTTTAATAGCGGCAAGAAAGGAAGTAAAGAGTCTCCGTCTCTTGCTCCTACGTCAATGACAGTGGCGTCTGAGCTTATAAAATTACTTAAAAATTCTGTGGATAGCATGTGGTACTCTCTCTAGTTCTACTGCTTTTTTGATATGTTCCACAAATATTGTAGCTCAAAAGTATCGCTGTCGACGCTCTCCCTAAAGACCTCCTTATATAAAGCGTTGGCAGCTAGCGCGCTAGCGACTTGACTATATTTAACTCTTATGCTCTGCATTGGGTATATTAATTACACTGTTATTAAGTGCCCTAAAACCTATTGTACTGCAAACTTTAACTTTGGTCAAGTAATATCCTTTAGTTCTGACAGTTTTGTGAATATTTTCTGGCTTTGGATGCCAATATCGTCAATAAATACTGCGTCGTCCTTTTTGAGCCCCCTGATGATGACTATATCATCTTTACTTGGAAGCTTGCCATTTATGAGCTTGCTCTCATCTATTTTAGCATTGAACTGCAGAGCCGTCATAGAGCCCGTCTCGTCAGAACAGGTAAGCCTTATGTACTCAGAGCCTCTTTTGGACTTGCCCTTATAGAAGTCCTCAACAGTTGATATAAACAAGACTCTAGAGCCTATATTGGACTCGGAGACGTCTCTGATACTGATAAGGTCTGGGACTTTAGCGCTATAGACCTTTTTAAGGGAGTTTGCGTGAGAATAGCCAAGCAGCTTCTTCTCGTAATACCAGTTCGCTAAACTCTCTGACTTGCTGTTCTGCTTGTAGATATCTCTGTACGGAGCGTATTTCTTTTTAATCGTTTCGAATCTAGAAGCTCTGACATAAATTTTTCCATCCTCATCTTTTCTGTCTACTAAATCTTTAATAATGTTTATTAAATCAAAATCATATTTTTTTCCTAGGTTATAGGCTATCCTTTTTTCTCTTTGTGTGAGTAGGTTCCATAACTGGGCCTCTAATACTATTTTACTTCTAGATTGTGGGAAACCCTCGAACGCTCCTGCTTGAATAAGAGCGGATAATACACCTATACCGACTTTTGCTTCGCTCGCGGCTTGAAATACTTCAAACTTGTTGCTAAACTCTGCTCTAAAGTCGTTTAACTTCTCAATAGTCTTATCAGAGATACCTTTGATGGACGTTAAGCCGTAACGGATATTCTCTCCCTCAATAGTAAAGTCCATTTGAGACTTTGTAATATGAGGTGGCAACAGCTTAATGCCGAATAGGCTCAGCTCCGTTTGTACTTTATTGATTTCGGCTAAGGGGTCTGGCTCGTGCTTTGTCATCTTCAACAAAGACAGGAAGAACTCTTTGGGGTGTGTAAATTTAAGGTAAGTTGTAATAGCCGCTAATGCTGCATAGCAAATAGAATGAGATTTGTTGAATGAATAATTGGCGGAATCTTCTAACACTTTCCATAGTACGTCTCCTACATCAACGGACCCTTTGATCCCTGTCCATTCGCTGCTAAGCCTATTTTCGTCAACCTTCTCTCGGATCTTCTTTTTCCATTGTCTAACCTCTTTAACTTTCTTTTTGCCAACAATGCGTCTTAGGATTTCCGCTTCGTCAAGGGTGAAGCCAATTTTATGCGCCATTTGCATTAACTGTTCTTGATACAAGGCTACTCCACCTGTGCTCTTAAGAATCTCGTCAAATAATGGGTGAATCGGCTCATACACATTATGGTTTGCGTAATCAGAATATTGCTTTACGAAACCTAAGGCTCCGGGTCTGCCTAGGGCAAGTACAGCGCTAAGCTCCTCTAAGCCCTTAGGCTTGACATCTTGGCAGACTTTAAAATTGGTGTCTGCTTCGATCTGGAACAGCCCGTGAGGAGTCTTTAGATCTTGTAATTTTCTGTATATGAAGGGATTGTCAAGGTCGATATCTGTAACCTTTAGGCCTACTTGCTGGCAAACGTCATGCACAACAGAAACGCTTCGAAGACCTAGAATATCCAATTTAACATTAAATAAGGAAACCCAGTTCATATCGTAAGACGATACTACGGCTTTGTCGCTAGTAAGCTCAACTGGAGAGCTGTCCTCTAGCTGGTCATAGGACAACAAAACGCCGGAAGCATGAACGCTCTTATTTTTAATTAAGCCTCGAAGCTTCAAGGCTATTTGGTAGGCCTCTTTGTTTTCTTTTTCGCTGCACCACTCTCTGAACTCTTTAACTTCTTCGTAAGTTTCTTCAAGGTCTTTCACTTGGCCGAAAACTTTAGGTATGTAGCTAGAGACTGTGTTCATCTCCGTTTCGCTTTTGCTGGACACGATCTTGCCACACTCTTTTATTAAGAGCTTACCGCTTAGTGTATTTAGGGTAAGTATTTTCGCAGTTTTACCTTTAAACTTGTTTTCAATATAATCTAAGACTTTATGTCTGTTGTAGTAACAAACGTCATTGTCGATATCAACCATAAGGTTTCCGTCAAGATATGTGACCCCATCTACTACCTTCTTTTTAGCTCGGATCTTAGATATAAACCTCTCGAAGAATAAGCTGTACTTGATTGGGTCTAGGTTTGTTATCCCCAATAAGAAGAGGACAAAGCTTCCCGCTGCTGAGCCACGCCCTAACCCAATAGGTATATCGTTCTCTTTGCAAAAGTTTATGACGTCCCAAGTCAAGAGCATATAATCAACGAACCCGAGTTCTTCCATGATGGCGATCTCATGCTCTGTTCTGTCGGTATACTCCTCCGACTTCGAAACATCAAGGTCTCCAGATTCTATCTTCTCTTTATATCCCGCAAAGCAAAGCTTGCGAAGAATCTGGTTGTTGTCATCTTCGTCACTAATTCCGTGATTGCGCTTGGCTTCTTCGCTGATCTCAAACGAAGGCAACCTCACTCCATGAAGAGGTAAATCTATCTTTTTAAACTTTTTTAAAAATGTATTTGGTGTCATAGTTCTAATGAATACTTTAAGCGATTCCAGACCTTTAGGTTCAGCTCTAAATCAACTATAGCATTATGCAACTTGTCGTAGTCGTGCTTTATGTCGAACTCTTTACCCAAGGCTGTTAAGTTGCTTCTAATACCTTTTCTTCTTGTGTTGTAAATTCTGTATTGGTATTCGGTAAAGTCCTCTCCAGCTTTATATGGTATATCCATTTTTATTCCACGCGCAATACAGTTAGTATCTATAACTTTTGGCATTAGAGGCCTATAATCTGCTCCGTGTAGCTTGTAAAGCTCTTTAATTAAATAAATATCAAAGCCAAGTATGTTGTGGCCAACAATATAATCAGCCTTGTCCAGCCATTTTTGTATAGTCGGCAGGGTTTGTTTGAGAGTCTTTCCATTCTTTTGAACAAAGTCGTCATCGTATTTAGTTATTCTTGCTGCGTCCTCGCTGATTTTGAAATCTGTATCCCATTTAATATAATAGTCTCTCTCGTCTGTTTTATTTGTCCCGTCTGTTTGTATCATAGATACCTGCCATGTAACGTTGTGACAAAAGTTTAGACAAAGGTTGTATGTCTCGCAGTCAATAAAGACTACCTTTTTATCTTTTCTGAATCTTAGTAAGTGTTCGTCCATTTAATTTAATTGTGAAATTGCTATATTGTAACAGTCTGCCTTAAAGGTAAAGTTATTATCCGGGTCTACCTCTCCTTTTTTGTGGAAAGTTGCGTTTTTGTAAAAATCTGTCTTGCTTATTTTCCCCAAGTACCAAGCTTGTTTTAGGTTATTTAATACGCTAACAAAAGCGTATTCATCACAGCCCTGCTTTGTGTTGAAATCGGCAACCGAACACTCGTAATAAAGTTTTGGGGGAACCGTTCTCTCTTTGGTTTTGACATCAACTTTAGTTTTATTATAAACTAAATCGTAGTCATAAGTGTCTTTTATTTCCGCGCTTAGTACATGTTTTGCTACCTCTTCTCCTATGTATGCCACTAAGCTTCCTTCTCCTTTCCTTATTGAGTTGTTGAGTAAGGGGAGCTTATCTGCTCTGCCCTTCGCACGTGCGATTGCTGACTTTGTAATGTTAAACTTTTTCATTCTGTTGCTCCTTCCAGCTCTCAAAGCTAAACTCATCCGAAGAAAGATGGTCGAACCTAGGATTCTCTAGTGTTGTCCTATTGTTAATGCACTTAAAAGTAAGATAAGCCTTGAAGTCGTCCCTGCGCTCATAATAGATAGACTTGACTGGGACCGACTGAAGTTTGTTTTCATGGCAATATGTTTCTACTTTCTTTTTAATTATATAGTCAAAGGGCATGTTGTTGTCCTCTGTAAAAAATATGGGTTGGGTGAAATCAAATTTAGGAAAGCAAACAGCAAAAGTGAGTGAGTTCTTAAATAAAAAGGAATCATAAAACGGGACACAAAGCTGTAAATATTTGTCGTCCCAATGCTCCTTGAGTACGGAGAAATCTATTCTGGGGTGATAGTAGAAACCATCACAGGCGGCGTAGCTTGATATTTTAATTAGTTTCTTGTATCCTTCCTCGTTCCTCGCTAAGATTACGAATTTAGACTCTGTGTCTATCGACTCTTTTGACTTGTCTTTACTATCGTTGCACACTGAAACTCTATAGCCGAACACTAGATTTACCTCTGAGTCTGTGAGGTTCTTGTAGGCTTCTAGGAAGCCATTCATACTGTCCTCTACCAGAAAAACAGACTTAAGTTTATTCCGCTTTGCTATTTCAACTATAGAAGAGGGGAAGTTCTCCTGTTGCTCTTCCGTATTACCTAGCGTAAGTATAGACCTTCCTATGCTGTAGTGTGATTTAAATAAAGGTATGGATTTCATTTTTCTTATTGAATAGAGACAGACTTGTATACGAAATAATCATTTAGGGTTCTAGCAAGAGATTCGCTATAGACTCTATCTCCGCTAAGGATATTTTCTTTCCAAAAAAACTTAGATATTTTGCCGTGAAACATCCATGCCTCTTGGCATTGAGAGCTTCCGTTCCAGTTAGTTACAAGTGGCGGGCCTGACTTCGAGCTCTTTAAATCGTCAAAAAATTGATCTATCTTGCTAGTTGAGTCAAGCTGGTCGCCGTTAGAAATATGAATAACAGAGCTGTTTTCAAAAAAGTCTGCGCATCTGTGTTTCCATAGCAAAACATTTATAATAGATTCATCTGTAAAAAACTTATCTTGATTCTTAATTATATTTTCGTCTGATGAAATACTAGAAGCCTCTTCCCAAAACGGCTTAGATTTTTTATTGTAATAAAAGAAACATGAGCTTCTGTACCAATGTCTCTCATGGCCTCCGTCAGTTAGGCCTAACTCGTTAAGTAGCCACCACTCTAAGGTCTGCGATTCATCATACCCTCCATCTGTGAAGGGGCTACCTTTTCCCCCGTACATCATATACTCCCAATTGTACCTTGGGAGAATTGGGCAAGTGTGGTTTTTGCTCTCTCCTAAGATGAAAATATCATCTACGTTCTTGAGTGGGAAAGTATCTACATCTAAGTAGACAAATTCATCAAAGTCTGTATCTAAAGACTCGCAGACAGCGGAGGCTTTCAGAAAGCAAGAGTACATTGTCTTACCCCACTCATTTTTAATCAAATGATTTTTTCCAGTGCTCTCGTATTCAAGTAAATTCTGGTCATCTACCCTTTTCCAAACAACATTCTTAAAGGGCTCTGTGGGTAAAAAATTAACAGTATAGGCTAGAACTTTATGGTTTGAAAATTTTTCCAGTAGAGTCAAAGCATTCCTCATTAAGTAGAAATACTTTTTATCACAAAATAATACGTAACACTTTTTGCTGTCCATCTTCCTCTCTTGAGGATACAGCATACTGAAGATAAAGTCAAGTTAAAAATCAGAGAAATCGAAAGCCGGTTTTCCTGATGGCTGAGAGTCATGTTGCCAAGCTGGACACCCTGCATAGCTTTGTTTTACTATTAAGTGCTCTTCATCTGCGTATAGGTCTTTTGATTCGTGCGCGCTTTTCACTATTCTGCCAGAATCTTTTTTTATTAGTGCGTAGAATTCAAAAGGTTTCCTTACGGGACAAATCCACTTACCGGGCTTTTCGCTTCCGCATAGCCACCTATACTTCCTCCCATTCTTTGCGAGGTTCTCTAGGGCCTTGTCTTCATTGTAATCAGAAAGAAGATCGGCCAACTCTGTTAAAAACATCTCGAAGCCTTCTAGCTCATCCTCTGTAAGTTTTGGGGCGGCTTGCTCTGGGCTATCTGGAAACCTTAAAAACAAAAATTTTACATTTGGTATTACTCCGTCTTTTTTAAATGTTGCTAGAGAATACATTAATGCTTGGTAGTTCGCCTCTATCTCTTCTTTATTAAATTTAGACTTACTGCTCTTGTAGTCCCAGATATCTATTTTATTTTTATAAAAAGCTTTTTTATCAATGAAGCCATTAATAATGAAATTATCTCCTTCTATTTCAAAATGCTCTTCTTCCTTTAGGCTTTTACTTCCTTTGCAATAAAAATTATGGTTAAGCCCAACGTAAAGCATTTGGTAGATTAGCGCCAAATTATCTTTATCGTTAACGCTGAGGCGGTCGGCGTGTTTTCGCAACAGTCGATAAATTGGCTCGCATCTAAGTATTGCTGTCGGATTTTTTTTAAGTTTATTGAAGTACTTCTTCTTGTGTCTTGGCTTAAGTAGTAACTCAAATATTAAATGGACAATGGTTCCTCTAGATGCTCCGTCGTTGGTCGTGTCAGGAACCTTTAAGAAATACTTAGAGTAGAATAGCCAACTACACGTATCTAGTGTTTTTATCTTGCTTGCGCTAAGACGTACTTTATCATTTTTAGACATTAAAAAAGTTTTTTAAAAGAGCAGGCTCTTTAATGTGCATTTCGTTGAAGTCGTTATGCTTGCTTGGCAGCTTAATGGTTATCTGCTCTTTATCAAAGAAATTCAATAGTTTTTTTCTAGCTTGGTATGCTCCTTTATTGCCAGCGCCATTATTTGAAGAGTCATTGTTAAAAGATAGAAAAATTTTATCTGGGTCAAGCCTTGTTAGTAGGCTGAGTGTATCGGGAGATAGGCTGACGCCAAAAGTCACTATGCAATTCTTGATTCCGTGCTCCCAAAGCGAAAGCATGTCTCCAATGCTTTCCACTAAGATAGCTTGTTTAGATTTCCTTATTAGTTCATGATTAACTATTAAGGGGAATCTCCATTTAGATTTATCCCCTATCAGTTTCCATTTAGGCCTAAAGAATTTAGCGTCGTCTCCTTGGTCTGGCTTAAGGTCTCTACCGGCAAAGCCTATTATTTGTTTTTTGTTATTGAATATAGGAAATACATATCTATAAGCCATCTTGCCAGTAAATGTAGCTCCACCTTCAAACAGGCTGAGTGTCTCGCTTGAGATGCCTCTTTTCTCCCAATATGGGTGGTCTTTCTCTAGCTTATATAAAAGCTCATTTTTAAACACTTTCGTTTGGTCAACCTTGGGTTCTATTTTCCTTGGCTCTCTATTAAAGTCGACCCCTTTATTTGTCATCCACTTTAATGTATCAGATTTAGATTTTAGTCTCAGGGTTAACCTGACAAGGTCCTCTAGTGAGCCGCCTATACCTTCCTTAAAGTCTTTCCACATGCCGTCAGACTTTCGTATACTCAATACTGTTGAGCTACTAGAGTCTCTATACAAAGGCTTTGTTCTGAAGTACTGACCTTGATCGCTTAAGTTGTAACCAATATCGGTTAGTATGTCTCTAATTTGATCAGGGTCCATACTGGTCATAGTAGGTTATCTCTTTCCGGTTCCGCGTCATCTATGGTAGCTTGAAAAGCCCCTGCTTCCATAACGTCCTCCAAGGTTCCTCTCTCGGATACTTGGAAATTCTCTATATTATAATTTATAAAATTTGGAACGTACTTGTACCTGTTGCCTTGGGGTACTCTAACTAAATCATGATGACCTTGAGCCTCTCTACCTTGAAATCTAGTTGCTAGGGGTATAAGTTTATGAGTCCCAAAAGCTACTCCCTCTTCCGATATCTCCTCTGGAGTTTTTCTCCTAAATATAGCTACAAACGAGGCAAACCACTGGAGTCTATCTGACTGAGCGATGGCGCTGCTGTCATCTACGCCGTTCTCTGCTGACCTGTTAAGCTGGCATGCTGTCAAGATTGGGATGTCTAGTTCAAGCGTAAGCTCTTTTAGGGAATTAACTTTCTCGCCGATAAGCTCGTACTCTTTTTTATTGTAGTCTTTTTCTCCTGTGAGCTTTATGTAGTCGTAAACTATTACGCAGTTGTTTCCTCTACCAACCTCAGAATAGTACCAGCGTCTAATTATAGAACATATTTCTTCTATAGGTTTACCGGCAACGGTCATATGTTTAACTTTTTCTTGAGCTAGCTTCAGCTTCTCTTTATTTTCGTTAAACTTTTTAACCATCTCTTCGTTGCTCTTCCACATTCCTGTCTCTAGATACCAGACAGGTATGCCTGTAGCAGAGGACGCTATTCTGAATTGGACGTCGACAGTTGCCATCTCTGTGTCTAAAATAAGAGCTGGACAGTTATTCATGACAGACATCCTAGTCGCTAAATGAGAAAGGATAGTCGACTTGCCGTGCTTCGGCCGACTTACCCAAGCATATATATTACCTTTTCTTATTCCCCCAAACATTCTGTCAAAATTTCTATATGGAGTCTTTAGGCCCATCTCACTCTTAGGATCATTGGCTCTTTCTTGTATTAAATCTTCAATGCCTCCAAAGAGATCTTCTGGCTCGTTTATCTTTGAGTAGGTTTGTATTTTTTCATTGTAAATTTCATCTGCACTGCCTATTATTGAGTCCGCGTCCTTATGACCGTTAGTTTTTACAAAAGTTTTTAGTTTGTCTGCTGTCTCGTCTATGTCCCTTCTTATTCTTATCTTGCAAAGCTCTTGGCAGGAATCTATAACTGCTGACTTTTTGATTTGAGTAAAGGATATATCCTCTATATAGTTAAATATATCTACTTCATTTTTAAAAGAAACGCCAAGATTCTTTATTTGATGGGCAAGCAGTGTTTTATCAAGCTTCTTGCCTGACGAAAGGATATCTTTGATAGTTGAGTAGATTATGTAGTGTTCTTTAGAAACAAAATCTGAAGCATCTATGAACCTGTCTACGTCAAAAAAGACATCTGGGTGCTTTATTAGGCCTCCTAGCACGTGCCTTTCTATCTTAAGGGATGAAATATTAGACATTCAGCCCTGATTGTAAGCCAAACTGAATAAAAAATCAAGAATAAAAATCATCTTCGTCCGTCCAGTCGTCTTCTCTGTATTCACTGTCGTCCTCGGGGGGCTCAGGTGGTGCCTCCCCGCATAGTTGGGCCTTTATTGTGCCAGCGTTTATCTCGTGTACTCCTTGGAGCCAATACTCTGACGCCTTTTGTAGGGCCATCATGTTGAGCTCATTATCGAATTGGGCATAATACCTAGGAGACCCTTGGTTATCAAAAGTAAAAAGCAAAAAGCCTCCATACGAAAACTCGTTTAGTTGGCGTAATAGCTTGGGCGGTATATCAAATCTTTCGAATTCCTCCATGTGTTTAATTACACTATAAATCCACTTTGAATTTTTTTTTAAAAAACTCTTTTGATAGAGACTCTGCTTCGTTATAGTCTATTTCTATTACGTTATAGTCGTTTTGCTCCAACCACTCTAACTTTTTAAAATCTCTATTGATGGATTTCAGGTAATTAACTCTGGAGTTTGCATGAAAAAACTTATTAAAGTTGCCATGTTGAGCGCCGTTTACCTCTATGGCAATCTTTTTTGTGGCGTTGAGGATATCTACTCTCATTCTACTGCCATAAACAGGGAATTCCTCGTAGACGATGCAGCTTTTCCAGTATCTTTTTAAAAACTGCTTAACCCCAAATTGAAGCTTTGATCTGCTTTTCCCGTCCCACTTTATTAAATACTTGTTAACGGCTCTGTTTTCGAGGCGTCCGTATATATTATAAAGCCTCACGAAAGTAGCTGGATCACTTGGGACTCCAGCTTCTTGAGGCGAGACACAAGCTCACCGTCTTTTGAGCATGATCGTTTTGTCATAGAGAAATTGCTTTGAATTCTCTCTCGCAGCATTGTAATCGCACCCTGCCTATTTGAGGCGATAGACAACTTACGACTGCGAGTCATCTTGACCTTCGTCTTCTTCTCTGCTTTTCGCTTTGAATGTTTTGTCTTCATTTCTTTTTCTCTAAAGTAAGTAAAGCCATCGCTGTCTTCGTGTCGTGCAAAATTAACTAGCCCACTTCCAAATCTTTCTTTCTTGCCTCTCATGTTAAGCCTGCATCTATAAAAAAAATGGTGGTTGGACTAATTGTTTACCAACACCTTTTCGGACCCCGAGAAACAATGTTTCAGGTCGACCTACTTCGGATTCAACCGCATTTCACTCTGCCACTTGGCCGTCCGCTACTCCGCAGTCGCTACGTTATCCCCTTGGGAGGGATCATTCCGTCACACCGCCTCACTCCGTCGAGAGAGGAAAATTTGTTAAGCGTTTAGTGATCCTTTAAAATACATACGACGTATTGAGATTATAAACTAAAGCGCTCGTACGCACTGAGAGTCTAAACTAAATCGCTCGTACGCACTGAGATTGTAAACTAAATCGCTCGCTCATCTTTTATTAGAATAACACAGTCTTAATTCCATGTCAAGCTAAAGTTTCTTTAAACATCTTGTAGAAATAATTAGTAGCTTCCGCATTCTCTTCTAGATAGTTAAAAAGACCATTTTTACCTTGGAACTTGTCTGGTATTTCAATCTTGTTGTCTTTTAATTGTTGAACTATTTCTTCTGATACTTTTATCCATGCTCCAGATTTAGTGACAAATCCGAATTGTAGCAGTAGGTCAACAATTTCTAGCTCCTTCCAGATGCTGGTCCCTCCTTTTCTACCTCGTTTGATAGGGTATGCGATAACGACATTTGTCTTTTCGTTGGGAGATTTTTTAACAGTGACTTTCGACCACTGTCCTAATATCTTGTTTGCTACTCTGTCCGGTGCTTTTTTGTCATCCTCGAGTATATAGTCTTTCTTGTAGCGAGCCTCGAACTCAAGAATCCAATTAGCAAAATGCAGTAGAGCATTCCCTCCTGTTGCAGAGGTTTGCCTAACAGGAGCTTTTGAGTATGGGTCTATCTGAATGTCTGCTCTCACCTGACTAACAAAAATAGCCATGTGCCCTCTTTTCGTGAGCGCAGTGGCTACTTTCTTCATGAAGACAGAACTAATAGTAGCGCCGCCAGCAACCTTGGTTGCATCGTCAAGAGCTTTTTCGCTATCGCTCTTAGTTTGCAGGCCGTCTACTGAGTCGAGTATGAAGAGATACTTTTTTCCTTCTTCGTTAAACTGAATTAGCATCTTCATCATATCAAAGACAGACTCATAAATGTTACTCTCGTAAATGAAACAAGTTCCGTCTTTCCAGCTCTCTGGGTCCCGTGTGTCCATAAAGGTCACGCCAGAGCGCTCCCTCATCTCTGGGCTAAGTCTACCTTCGCATTTGAAGTAAACCGCTCTAGAATTGGGCATCTTGAGGAAATGCCTTGCAATTTCCAAGGCTTCAGAAGTCTTGCCTCCTTCGTTGATGCCGCAAAAGCGGTGTAGGCCGGGGCCTAAGCCGCCTCCTGTTTCAATATCTAGAGTTAACGAACCGGTCGAAACTTTGTATTCGATAGTCTCTTCGTAGTTATAGTGATCTTCTTTATGTGTTTTGAGAAATGATGATAATTGCTCGGATGCAGTTAAAACATTGTTTTCAATCGCTCTTTTCTTTTTTACTGCCATATCTTAAAAAATCAATTAAAGTCTTTGGTTTGTTTTCTATCTCTACTTTCTCTATGTCTGCCTTTTTATCTATTATAGCATGATCTTTTCTGAAGTCAAGCCTAGAAAGGTTCTTTTGCTTTGTTAAATATTTCTTAAATTTTTCAGTACGGAACTGGGCTAAGCTTTCAAGTTTTAGCTCTTTAAAATCTAAATCTTTAAATATTTGTTCTCCAAAGTCATTAATTAGAGATTTTGCTATCTTTATTTCCTTGGGCCAGATTACGCTTTCTGGATGTTGGAGGAACTTCCAAACAAGGTACTGATAGATATTATTAATTTTCTTGCGCTTCTTTTGCATAAAGAATCAAATCTGATTCTACCATGTCTTTAACCATATCATCAAACGAAATATTACGTTTCCATCCGAGCTCCTTTTCCGCAACGCTAGGGTCGCCATGTAGAAGGTCGACTTCCGCTGGGCGGAACCACTTTTGATCTACTTCTGCTAAGACAGTATTTTCTTGAAATATCCTAAACTTAGCTTTTAGGCCTTCGCCGCTCCAGAGGCCGGGGATGCCAGCGTTTTGGAAAGCTTGAGACACAAACTCTCTTACGGAATGAGTCTTGCCGCTTGCTAAGACGTAGTCTTTAGGCTTATCTTGATTAAGCATCAGCCAAATCCCCCTTACAAAGTCACGACTATCGCTCCAATCTCTTCGTGAATCTACGTTTCCAAGTTTTAAGCTCTCGAAAGGCTCGCCGTCATTTATTTTGTGGCAAATTTCAGCTACCTTTTTGGTTATCTTTCGGGTAACGAACTCAGCGCCTCTTCTTGGCCCCTCATGATTAAATAGGATGGAATGGACCGCGTACAAATCATAAGACTCTCTATAAACTTTAACTAAATGTCGTGCTGCTGCCTTAGATGCCCCATAAGGACTTCTAGGCTTAATTGGGTGTTCAATGTCTTGTGGGCTATAGTCAACATCGCCAAACTCTTCTGAAGAGCCTGCGCTATAAAATCTGCAGGCTGGGCTGTGTCTTCTTATGGCTTCGAGGCACCTTATGACTCCGGATGTATTTATGTCAAATACGCTCAAAGGGGTATCCCAGCTCACTCCAACATATGAATTTGCGCCAAAATTAATAAAGTAGTCAGGTTTTATTTTTATAACTAAATCATTTATGCTGGCAGAGTCTGTGAGTTCTCCATCGACTAAGGTGAATCTTTCGTGGTTTCTAAAATCTTTGATATTGTCGTAGTTTGGGGTGCCGGAACGTCGTTGCATGCCGTAGACTTCGTTCTCGGTCGAGCCTAACAAGTGCTCAGCCATATTTGCTCCGTCTTGCCCTAAAATGCCAGTGATTAAAACCTTTTTAGTCATCCTTTTTTTATTATAAGCTTAAGTTGAGGCAAAGTCAAGTCTAATTAAACATTGGGTACAGTTTTTCTGCTGCCTGAAACTGCCATTCGTAGTCAATGTCAAAGACTTCTAACTCGTTCTCTATGACAAATAACTCTGGCCTAGGGGGGAGGTTGTTGTCCATCCAGTAGCCATCTTTTATTATATCCATCCTAGAAGAGTAGAGGCAATGGGCAGCTTCATAGGTTGTCGTCATGGTTTTTGTGTTCATTATTTTCTGGCCCTCTGGCCAATGAGAAACCATGTTTCGATCCTCGTCCCAGAAATATTGTTTTTTAGCTATGACCCCAAACATTCCATCCTTGTCGCTATCCATATATTCTCGAACAAAAGAATCTATAGTCTCTATTTTTAATAGTGGGTTACATGCGCTAAGAAGGCAGATATACTTATAGTCTAATTTATCGTGCCACTCGTATATAAGTGGGACACTATTCTCTGCCAAAGCGGACTCCCTGCTTCTTTGGAAGTATTTTACACCATTGTTTTTGGCAATGTTGACTAGCTCCTCATCGCATACAGAAAGGTAAAAATTTTGTATTGGGATAACGTTCGAAGTTTTTATCTTATCTATAAGGATTTCAAGTAAGTTAGAACCGCAAAACGGCCTGATCATTTTCTTGGGAACTCTCTGTGATTCAAGTCTAGCTTGGGTTATAAATAAAATATCTTTAATGTCTTTCATAATCTGATTTTTTAAAAAATAATTTCGATCCGTCTTTGCACCTTATAAATGCGTTTGGGTATGGGTCTTGCAAGCATCTTATCTTATCATGTATTTGTTCTGCTGTCAAGCTATTAAAATCTTCAAGGAATATTTCGCTTTCTTTTGGCTTCCTTCTTTTGTGTAAAGTAGCTTTTTCGTGATCTTGTTTTTGTAAGTCTAAATTATAGAAGTTATATATCATTTTATTAGTTAGATATGAACCAACCTCTACTATTCTACCTAAAACTTCTTTTAAATCTCCTTCTAGAGAAAAGGGTTCTTGGTATATTATATCTCCTGCGTCTATATCTTTATTGATTTTAAATAGTGTTACTGCGCTATCTTTCTCGCCGTTAATTATCTGATTTTGTATTGGGCTGCCGCCTCTGTACTTTGGCAATGGAGAGGGGTGCAGCATAACACAGAAGAACTTTTCGACTATCTCTTCGGGTATCATCCAGCTCCAACCGTACCATAGTATTAACTCTGGGTTTATTTCAAAAACTTTTTCTTGAGAGAACTCCTCTTTACTGCTGATAAAATGCGTATTAGGAAAACAATCGTCCGAACATATACGCATATATATCTCAAAAGCCCATTCTCTATATCCACAACAAAGTATTCTCATCTGAAACTCCTAATTAATTTAAACGACTCTGCAAAAGCAAAGCCCGACTGAGCGCCCCGAACCTTAGCTAAGGAAAAAACTCCCTCTTTGCTTCTTGGGTGCGGCCGATCTCTGATCTCTGTCTTGTAGAACTCTAAAGCTCTCCATTTATTTGCAATATCTTGCTCTGATAGCTCAAAAAAAACGTTAGGAGAGAAAGGTTGATTAAACCCCCATTCGGAGCTAGATAAAACTTCGTAGCTGTAAACGTCCTTTACAAAACTTTCGGGCCTCGTCGCTATAATGGTGGCATCATAGACTTTACTATGGTCTTTATTGCTATCTACATTACTGTGGGTAAAGACTGTGTCTGGCTTAAAAAGAGATATCTCCTTTTCTATTATTTTATTAATTTTTATTTGGGGTTCTTGGTCAAGCCTTCCACAAAGTAAATCATAAAACTCATATTCAGAAACGCCTAAGTATTTTAGAGACTCTTTAGCGCACTCCGTTCTTTCTTTTAGGGCCTCTTGAGCTTCTGATGAGCCCGGATAGGAGAATCTGCAAGTAGATCCTTCACAGATAAATATAACCTTAAAGCGGGCTTCTTGGCGAAACTTACTTATTATGCCTCCGCATCCGATAATATCGTCGTCGGGATGAGCTGATACTATTAGAACTCTTTCGCTAGCGTAATTCTGTCCCACGTTCATAGTCTTTCCTTAATAAAGATAAAATAAAAGATGAATAGTATTTGCCGTCGTAAAAATAATGCTCCCTTAGTTCGGCGTCTACCTCAAACTTATGTTTTTTAAAAAATTTAAGTTTCTTTTCATCTATCTCGTATATCTCAGCCCAAACTTTATTCATATTGAATATATGAAAGGCTTTCTTTAATATTAGTTTGATAGCTTCTGGCGCATATTTTTTGTCTATCCACTCTGAATTTTTTCCTATATAAAAATGCAAGTCGCAATGCCTGTTAACCCAATCTATGTAGGTCAACCCGCAGACCCCAACCACTTTATCGTCGTACGTTATAACATACATTTCAAAGCGGTTGTCTTTTATGACCTTGAGGTACCAATCTTTTTTTTGGTTAGCGGAAAAATCTCTATACTCTCTGAAGAACCTTCTTAGTAGCTCGTTATTTCTCCACTCCTGAATAACTGGCAAGTCCTCCTCCTCTATGCATCTAATAGAAATCATTGAAAGTCTTTGTCTGTGATAAAGTCTCCTTTGTTTATGTCTCTATTTGATGTTTTACCTAGCACATCTTTGAGTCTGTTAATGCTTGTAGCGTTTTCGGGGGAAGGTCTCTGTAGCTGAAGACCTGTTAGCGGCTCTCCTCTCTTAATGTCTGTTGTCGTACGTATTGCTCTCCTTTGTAGGACTAAGGTCTCTTCCTCGTTTTCTTGTACCGTTTTAGTTGGCTCTCCTAGTGAGGATTCTAATAGCCTAGTATCTTCCACCATAGCAGACCAAGCCAGTGCATCCATGGAGAAAGGATGATCCGGGCCTTCTCTTGTGGTATCGTCCGTGAAGTGTTTTTCTATTACTCTGGCTCCGAGAGCAACAGCGCCTAGTGTGGTGACATGGCCGGGAGTATGGTCGCTGAGGCCAAGAATCAAATCAGGAAACATGGTCTTATATGTATTTAAAACGTTTAAGTTGATATAATTAAAGTTATTAATTGAGCCTGTGTAGTTTGTGTTGCATTGCATTAATACTATGTCTGCTTTTGTATGAAAGGCCTTTGTTCCTATAACGCGATTGTCTTTTAGTAGCTGCACCGCCCTTTGTACTTCTCCTATATTGGAGGCTCCGGTGGCTAGTAAAACTTTTTTGCCAGTTTTAGCACACTTTATAAGCATATCTTCCCAATTTAAATCTCCGCTACCTATCTTTACAGACGAAACGTATTTGTCTAAATGGTCGACGGCATCAAGATCGTAGGGCGTAGATAAAAAATCTATATTTATGGAATCACAAAAAGTTTTTATGAGAGGTGTCCATTCTTTGGGAACCTCTGCGTCTTCATATACTTCAAAGATAGACTTCTTCCATTTCGTCTGATGACTAAATTTGCCGCCAAGGTCTTTAAAGCCTTTGTCGCTGACATACTTGCTGACATCGTGGTGTTGAAATTTTACAGCATCCGCGCCGCTGCTTTTAGCTAACTGGCACAAGGACAAGGCTCTTGCTAGGTCTCCGTCATGGTTCGCCGCTATGTCGGCTATAAAATATACAGGCTTTTCAGGTATTTCTTTGAAATGTATTTCATTATTCATTTATGCCTTTTTTAATTATAGAGAAAAGCTCGTCTTCGTTTTTATTAATATGTAAGGAAGAATTTAGTTCTTCTCCTTCGTATTTAGCCCAATCTTCATATGTTCTGCTGGAGTATTGAGGCCTAACTTGTATAAGGTTTAAGTCAGGCACTTTGTAAGAAAATTTTAACTCGGTTTTACAAAGCATGTCTTCGTGTATCTTCTCTCCCGGCCTCATGCCTACAATGTCAAAGGGCACTTCGTCTAATCCGCGTAATCTACCCACCGCATTTATGCAGGATCTCATGGTAAACGAGTCGATCATAGGAACAAAAACCTCTCCTCCTCCGGCGGTTTCTATGGCTCCTAGGACTGAGCCAACGGCATCGCTTAAGGGGAAAAGAAATCTAGTGCAGTCCAAAGAGGTGACTTGAATTTTCTTGTTGTCGTCTAAGAGGCTAATCCAAAGAGGAATAAAAGAGCCTCTGCTTGCTATTACGTTACCGTATCTTACAGATAAAAATTTAGTGAACTCCGAATTGTGGTCGTAATTAGTAAAAATTCTCTCAGCTATAAACTTGCTGGAGCCGTAGACATTAACGGGCATACAGGCTTTGTCTGTCGATATTAAAGCGCACTTAAGTACTCCTGATTCAATACAAGCTCTTGCTATGTTATCAGACCCTACGATGTTTGTTTTGACGCATTCATCAGGATGATGCTCCATATCGTCAACCCTTTTCATCGCGGCTGTATGGATTACTAGCTCGGGCTTCTCTAGGAGCATTGAGGTTTTTAGTTTTCTGTAGTCCCTTACGTCGCCTATAATTGTTTTGACTTCTTTGTCTTGCCCAAAATAAAGGGCTTGCTTGCCTTCGTCCCTGCTATAAACAACAATATCAGAATTGCTCTTTTTTAGTCTTTTTATCAAGCTTCTTCCGAGCGAGCCGGTGCCGCCTGTTATTAAAACCTTTTTGTTCGAGAAAAAATCTAACATTTGCTTTTGTTATTATAAAGCTAACTTATGAATAAGTCAACACAAAATTAGACCGAGTGTTTAATGATGTTGTAAAATGCGCCTAACGCATTGGCAATCTAAATTAAATCACTCGATTTTAAAGTCTGGTATTTTGGAGTAGACGTTCTGTTCATGTCCTTCTCCTAGGTTTTTAACAATTACATTTTTACCTATTTCAGTTTGTATATATCTCTTTAGGCATTCATAGTGTTTTTCTATTAATTCGTAGGCGTAGCCTGTGGTAATCTTCTTGCCTTTTTGGAAAGAATGATCTTCGCTATCTCCTTGCTTGTAATTCCGGCTGTGACCATCTACTCCAGCAAAATGCACTTCTGTGGCCCCTAAAAGTATGGCTAGGATTATAAGTTTTGGGGCTACGCCTATCTTGCCTTGGAACCTTAAAACGCAATCAAAAATATTATTGGGTACTTTTTCTTTTAGCTTTCTTATGTTGTCTGGGCTTTGGTTATAGTCCTCGAAGCCTATTATGGTGTCGTTTTTTATAACATAATCTAGAAAATCTTGTCCGTCTAGGTTTACTTCGTCACATAACAAAATTAAGTCAACTTTACATTTGGAAATCTTCTCGTTTAAAAAGAAGTGGTTGCAAGAAAATATATGGTCGTATTCATCTGCGTTCCAGTCGTACCAATTTGTAGTTGGTCCGGCTCCTAGAATTAGAATTTTTTTATTTTTAAATTTTTTAAGTTCTGGATTATCTCTATATATTATTTCCGAGGTTTTGGCTAGCTCTCCTTTTAGAAAATCATATTTATTTAAGTAGTTAGCCCCTCTTTCTTGGTTGTCCGCAAAGGCCTTAGGCTTTGTTATAAAACAAGACATGTTGCTGTTTTCCCATGTTAGTTCGTAAAAAGACATTATCCTCTTAGCTTTTTTCTTACTGGCTTCTCGGAGTTAGTTACTTTGATCTTGCCGTCTCCATAAGCTTGCTCTAGTTCTCTAATCCCGCTAACTAGCTTGAATAGGCCTTGAGGCTCTACGGAGCTCATGTGGTCAGACCCCCACATGGTTCTGTCTAAAGTTACATGCCTTTCTATTATGGTCGCGCCAAGGTAAACCGCAGCTACAGAAGTGCCTAGCCTAAACTCATGGCCACTATAGCCAATCTCCATCTTATCGTACTTTTCCTTCAGTGTTTGTATGCAGGAGAGATTGAGTTCGTCAATGGGTGCTGGATAGGTGGAGTTGCAATGTAATATAGCTATGTCTTTATAGTTACAATAAACTTCTAGCTCTCTTACTGCCCAATCTATTTCTTTGGGGGTGCTCATTCCTGTTGAGATTATGATTTTTTTACCCGTGGCTCCTGCTGCTTTTATAAGTTTTTTGTTAGTTATCATCGCCGAGGGAATCTTGATGAACGGAATATCATACTGCTCCAGAAACTTAAGGCTGTCAAGGTCCCAAGGAGATGCGCTCCATGCTATGTTTTGTTGCTTGCAATAACTATCTATAACATCATATTCTTCTTGTCCAAATTCTACTTTGTGTTTATACTCTAGGTATGTCATTTCCCCCCAAGGGGTATCCCTCACAACATTCTTCTGATGCTTAGGAACACAAGCGTCTGGGTTCCGCTTTTGAAACTTTACTGCGTCACAGCCTGATGCAGCGGCAATGTCGATGAGGCGCTTGGCTGTTTTTAGGCAGCCGTTATGATTGATGCCTATTTCGGCGATTATATAAACTTTTTTCATGAAAGGATATTTAGCTCTATTCCTTTATCGGATAGCCATTGTCTTATGCTTGGTACAGCCTCTGCATTTAATATTATGTCCCAAGGTATTTCGCAGCCTTTGTTTTCCATAGACTTTTTATCTTCTTCTTTGTAAAAATGACTTCCATGGTTATTTAGGTCCCACCCTATAGTCGTGATTGACTTGACTCCTGCGTGTACAGCTGTATAAAATACAGTCTCTAGCATTATGCCGGGACCTACGCATCTCTCCTTGCAAGTTTTGTTTATCAAGAAGTCATTATAATTTTTTTTATAAGCTAAGGTTTTTTCTTTTCCCCCGATCTCTTCTATTAGAGGGACTTGAAAAAATATATCATGTTCTTGCTCTGGGTTCCATCTGCGACCTATGGGATAATTGCTGCTAGCTACAACTACCTCTGGTCTGTGGTCGGCATACCTATATGGTATATTCATATAATCTAAAGGTAAGTTAGAACAGTTCCAAAAGTGAAAGTCTGTTTCTTGCTTAAACTCTTCGTATGCCTGCTTTACAGAAAAGACTAAATTATTTTTTAGTTTTTTTTTGAATTCTTCGCTCTTATATTTATTAAGGGAAGGCCCGCATGCTAATATATAGCAATCTTTTCCTGACTTGCAGTTCTCTAGCTCTTTTAAGTTCATTGTACTACATTTAGAAAGTCCAACAAACAAATATTACCGGCGTTGATTTGATCTTTCGCCATTGTTACTGCGTTTTCTGATATATCGAATTGCAGACGAGTGTCCCAATCTTCCGGAGCTACGACAAAATTGAGAGTCAGCATTGATCTATCTTTTGATCTGACTTTTTGGCCTTTATGGTAGCCTGTCGTCATGGCAGCTAAAACGTCACCTTTTTTAGCTGTTAGGTCCTTTATTCTGTCTTCGCTGTAGGCTGCTAATATACCTTCGTCGGGCACTCTGACACTCTCTCTCCAGCGGGAAGGTAGATCGAAGGCGGATCCTTCTACATAGTTAAAGGGGCCATCTTCCACTTTATCAACATCGTTTAAATAAAAAAAGAGCTTTAACAGAAGAGGTGAATTACTGTCGCAATGATATAGGTTGGTTTGGTCTGGTTTAAGGTCATTAGCAAAACTTCTTCTAAGATTAAGAGTCCCTACTGCTGGGACGCATTTAAAGAAGCATTTTACTATTTCTAGAATGTGTTTGTTGAAAATTACTTTCGCTATCTCCGGAACTCTTACTAAAGGCTGCTTTACACTCATGTATAGCTCTTGATCATTAATATCTCCCTGAGGCAAGTTGCTGTTAGAGGAATGGTAGATACAATGCTCTCCTCCTTTGTCGAGATACTCTTCCATTCTGCTCTGGATAGAATCAATTAAATCTATGTGATCATTTAGTAGGCCTCCGAACTTAAACCAGCCTCTGTCATAAATAGTGTTGACGCCATGTTCTGTTAGCTCAGACCAATCTTTAGTGACTGGGTGCTTGAAGGCTCTGCTTCGGAGAGCTTTGCATATAAGCTTATAATCCTCCTCTCCTCTTTTCATGCAATTGGGAGGGGGCATTTTAAAATTGAAATCGTCGCTGACCTTTATTTGCTTGTGCTGATTCATCTCTCTTATTATAACAGAAACGTGAATCAAAGTCAAGAAATTTTCATGTCAAGACTTATTATTTATTGAATCATTTTTACGCACTTTTCTACAAAGGAATCAAAAATATTCTTCCACTCTTTTTCTTTGTTTTGTTTTATTTGGTACCAACTGTCCAAAAAGTTATTATCTGAAATGAGCTTGTCGTGTTTATATTGTAAGAGGTCGCACCAGCCTTCCTCTTCTATGTCCACATTAAAATCTTTGAAGCCGTTCAATAAGGAAAAATCTCTAACTTTATCTTGCGTGCTTAGGTAGAGCCCCGGTATGTTAAGACCTATAGAAATTAATTGTCCATGCCCTCTCATTGCTACAATTGAATCAATATTTAGATAGGTTTTAACTAATTGGTTGGTGTGTTTGAAGAGCACCTCTTCCTTAAAGCTATCAGCAGAAAACAAAAAACTCTTAAAAATTTTAAAATCTTTTATACTGTGAGGCATCGCTTTAAGTTTGTTGTTATCGGCAAAAGCTTTTAACCTCTTAAGATTCTCCGGCCCTTTGTATCTGTCATCGTTCAATTTTGGGTTTGAATTAAAAGCTGGTTGTATGCAGCTCTTTTTTATTTGGCTTTTTCTGTTTTTGCTATAGTCAAAAATAAGGCCGGGGTCTGGTATGACTTCTACTTTGGGGGAGCTTAACCCAATGCTTTTTAAAACGCCTGCGGAACCGTCATTCCTTAAGGAAAATAGCGCGGAAAAATCTATAGTCTCTTTAATGGCTAGTTTGGCTTGCTCAGAAGGTTCTGAGCCCCCTCTAAAAGTATTAATACCTAAGCCGATAAAAAAAACAGGGCAGTTAAGTGAGGATAAAATCTCTTTATTAAAAGGTAGCTTATAGTTTGTTTCCTGTTTCTCATATCCGAAGCTGTACTCGATTAAGCCTCCTCCCCCTACTAGGATGCAGTCATAGTCTTTGTTGAGGAGTTTGATTGTCTCTTCTTGGTTATTTCTAAAGCTCCAAAACTTTTGGATAGGTATAGAGACCCACTCTATGTTGTCTATGTGTTTTTCAAAGCCTGCTCTAGCGTTTAACAGCGCCACGTTATCCCCTAGGTTTATATCGTATGATCCTATGTGTCCTATCTTCAGCTTTGAGAGCTGGAAGGAGTAACTAGAATGAAAAAGTTTAACATTATCTATGTCAAAAGCTTCAAGCTCGTTCTTAAATTGGTTTTTTATTAGTTCGAGCGTTTAATGTTGATGTAAACTACATCATATGTAGCTTTTGTTTGGCATGGGCTATCATCCATCTGTCTTTCTTGTCTAGGTGAGATCTAAGCTGGTCATCTATTTGCCTAAGCATCTCTGGTTTTTCTCCCATATGCTGGTCTCTGACTTTTTGTATACCTTGTACGACCTTCAGTAGGGTGGAGCTAGCTCCTCTGGATGGTATAGCAAAGGGAGCCACGGCCGAAACAATCTTCAACCCAATTGATAAAACTACTAAAAATATAACAATTCCTACTATCCAGTAGACTTTACCCATTAGGCTAGAATACTTAGTGGCAGCAAGGGCGTTTTTTTGGTTGACGGCTTTGAGCTGTACTTGCGCGGTATTAAGCTGGCTGCTTAAAACCCTGTTCCTATTCTGTATGGCTATTAATTCCTTGTCCATTACCGCTAACTCAGCTTGTCCTTTCTCTACCGTCCTTGGGTCATCTGAAAGAAGGTCCTCAATCATGGTGTCAGATTTCAGCGCGTTTGATGCTTGAGGTGGTCCTAGGGCTGTTATACTGCGAGTGGTCATTGACTTAGCAACGCTAGAGTGTCTAGAGGGTTCTGGGTCTTTTTGAAGAGCTTGGTCTGCGGCGTATACAAAAGTCCTACCGCTCTCGACTTGTTGGTTTGTGTTTTCTGTCTGCTTTCTCTCGATGCTTTCGACAACCGCCTCTTTCTTATTGAACTTGCCTAATGGGGTGGCACAGCCCGCAAGAACAACCAAAAACAGGGCTGAAACGTAAAAAGCATCCTTAAAATAGTTATCTTTCATTGTATATACCTCTCTTTTATGGTTTTAAATATTTTAATTGATTTATTCAAATCTATATCTAGAGGTCCTTTTTTAAGTCCATCTTTTATATATGCAACGTACTGATCGCGAGATTCTTCGTAGGACCCCATCTCTGACTGACCTTTGCAATACTGCTTAATAGCTGACTCAAAAAATACTAATAATATCAAACAAAGGCACGCTCCTTCTAGGTTTGGTTTATCTGTGTCAAAAGCTATATTCTTGATATTCTTTAAACAGAAAAAATATTTATAAAAAGCTTCAGATAGGAAAACGTTCTCCTCTCTACTTAGTCCAGATCCCGCCCCGACCTTGAAGACCATAAGCATTGCGCTAAGTTTTGGATGTAGATCTAAGAGCTTTTTTTTGTTTAAGCGTTTCTTGGACGCTTGCTCTATTACTAATATAATATCATCTTTATCTTCTGTAATCTTATCTATCGTTTTTTCATCTACTTTTAATAAATGTGATAAATAAGAAACAGCGACATCATCAATTATGTTATCTTTTGTCCTAGTTCTAGGCACTAATTAATCTTTATTTGGTCTGGGGAGGAGTTCTCTTTATACTTCATGCCTCGCCTTTTTTCGGAATATTTCTTTTCGGCTTTCTTCCTTATAGGGTCTTCTCCTCCGTGAGACTGTTTTCTTTTCTCGCTTAACTCTTTGGAGTAGTCCCACATGTCACCCATGGTGCCTTTCATGTTCTTCGTCTTTTCGTTAAATTGATTAGAGGAAAACGGGTCGACCTCGCTATCTATTGCGGCGTTAGGCACGGTGAAAACTCTGTTAAATTTTTTTCCGTCTTGTGAGAAGGCGTGCTCTTCATCTATTCCTTGGGTAACAGAAATGACTTCTCCAGTATCTGGGTTCTCGAATAAATACTCAGGCATGTAGTGATTCTAATATTTGGTTAGTAACCTTTTCGTAAGTGAACTCTTCTTGAAGTTTTAAGCCGTTAAGGTTTTCTTCATTGGATTCTACTCTCTCTATCGCCTTCTCGCAGGCGGCTATAAACTCGTCTTCATCGAAATCATATATTCTACCTTGGTTGAAGTCGGCTCCTTCATTAAAAAATACTCCGTCAGCAGAAGGTATCTTGCCGCTAGAGGATACCATAACTGAGTTCTCTCGGTTGGCCCATTCTTTATAGCCTGTCTCTTCCATTATAACAGCATGCTTGCCTATGGCAACAGAGTGAAACTCTGGCAATCCCCATCCTTCCCCGCCTGACATACCTATTATAATATTGCCAGAATTCAGAAAATCATTATACTGAATATTTTTATCCATATAGTTGAGGAATTGAATATTGAAATACCTTTTTCCTTCTAGTATTCTTCCTATTAAGGCTGGCATATCTTTTGCTATAAAGCTGTTGTGTATAGCACACTGAAGCTCATACTTCTTGTCGTTGCCAAACCTCTTAGCCCAAGACTTAATCACCTTGCTATGTCTTTTTCTTTTTTCTAGCTTTCCGCACAAATTAAAGACAATGCGTCCGTCATCAAAATATTTCTTATCAAGTTTTTTAAAATGGGTATGGTCAAAACCCAGAGGCATAAAGCTTGAGTTGATGCCATAATTAGAAAAAGTATCAATAGAGTGGTTGCTGCTAAAATAAAGCTTGTCTACGCTGGAAGCTATATTAACCTCGGCTTTCGTTGGAGCGTCTAGCTCGTAAAAAGAGAGAAGGTGTCTGTTGTTGGATACGCAGTTTAAAGTTGAGGCGTTCAAATGCCACAACATAAAGACTGGGTGGTCTCTTTTATGAAACCTAGGGCCTTTGCGGATCGAACTTTGTAACCATTTTATAAAATCAGGAGGGAGGGAGTAAGCCTCTATATCATGATTTATAGGAAACAAGCTTGGCTCAAGCCCCTTTTTGTAAATCTCTTGTAAGATACAAACGGAGACTTGGCCGAAGCTTAGCTTGTTAACAGGTAGCTGTAACGCAAAGTCCATTACAAAAGTGTATCACCGTCATCTGTATCAGTTGTGGTGACTTCCTCCTGTTCTGTTTTTTGAGGATTTGGTTGACCCTCCGCTGGCCTAGACACATAGATCCTGAAGTCAGGGGCGTTCTCTGACTTTTTGTCCTTGTTGAAGAAAGCAACAACAGGGATCTTCTTGTCTTCCCCAAACTCGGTTTGGATCTTGAAGTGACCAGAGAAATACTTCTTGCCGCTGCTTTGAGATGTCTTCGTCCAGAGAGCTCCGATTTCTCTCTTTTCCCATTCGTTATTTGTATTATCTGCCATAACTTCCATTAGTCTACACTCTACTTAATCAAATGTCAAGCTATTTATTTATTTTCCTTTTTAGGATTTCCGCTCCCCTTTTATGGAGGTTAATTGCGGTCTGAGAACTGAACCCAAGTCTTTTTCCTATTCTCGACCATGTCATTTTTTCTCCAGCAAAGTACCTTAAAGAGTAAACGCTCTTGATTCTCTTGTCTCTAATTTTATTTAATTCATTAAGAATAAATCTATTCAGTTCTTTGTTTTTATAGGGCTGCTCATTTAATGATTGAACTGTATTCCTTTTAACTTTGTCGGCTAGCATTTGTTTCTTGGTGCTTCTACTTATCATGTGTAGGCATTTATATTTAACATTATTGCTCAGCCATGTACAAAAGCTAGATTTCTGACCTAAATCAAAACTCTTCGCTGACTCGTAAATAATTAAATCTTTATCTGATAATATATCATAAGGGTCAGCCCCACAATTAGATATGGGATGCATATACTTCGAATACATTGAGATAAACACCGGAGAATATCTTGCGATGACTTTCTTAAGAGACTCATTGCAGTCTTTGTCCTGAACTTTTTTTATTTCCATATAAAAGTTTTTCATAAATTTAAAAAAAATACTAAATAAGCACTGCGCCAGCGCAGTGGGCGTGATTTTTGGTTCTTGAACTGTAAAGAGGAAGTTTTTTTGCTCTGGACGCAGTCCACCCAACTAAGAAAATTAACAAACAATTACAAAAGAACGCTTTCGCTTCCATATTAGTTCTATTCGCAGGGGTCAATGCCCTTTTCGGCCCTTTATCTCAAGAGTCTAGCTAATGACTTCTGTAATCTATTTACAAAGAGTATGAATTTAAAAGGTAGAACTTTTTTAAGATGGTCTCACTTCTCTCAAACGCCGCCTGCACCCGCGTGTAGCGCACCTTCCAAGGTTCGAGAAGTCCCTTCGGGGTTGTTGGTCTCTTAAGGTTACCAGACTTGCTTTCGCTTAAACCTTTTAATCATACTTTTTTAATTATAAAATAGTCTTGACTTTTTGTCAAGTTCTTTTTAAGATTTACAAATGGACAGACTTAGCTGGATTGACTACGGAATAGAACTCGCTAAAACAGCGGCCCTAAGAAGCGAAGACCCTTTCATACAGGTAGGTTGCTGCATCTTCAGGCCGGATAACAGCATAGCCTCCTTGGGATATAACGGAGCGCCTCCCGGGATAGACATAGACTGGTCAGATAGAGACGAAAGAAGAGACAGGGTTATTCACGCGGAGACGAACGCCCTAAAAAACATAAAACCCCACGAAGCGGACAGAATGTTCGTGACCCTAATGCCCTGCGGAGATTGCATAAAAAACGTAGCCTCGTACGGAATAAAAGATATATACTACATTAAGGCTTACAACCTTGATGACAGAGCAATCAATCTAGCTTTAGAATTTGGGATTAATTTAACACAACATAACAATGATATCCGTATGTATCAAAAAATTAGAGGAGTCGGCAGTCATACCGACTAGAGGAACAGACACAGACGCTGGTTACGATCTTTATTCAATCAACGACGGAGTAGTACCAGCAGCAGGAAGAAAGGTAGTTGGAACAGGAATAGCTATAGCCATCCCAGAGAGTAAGAATGCCTTTGCTCCGTCTTACTATGGAAGAGTCGCCCCAAGATCAGGCCTCGCAGTAAAAAAAGGCATTGATGTGTTAGCAGGAGTTATTGACGCAGGTTATAGAGGTGAAGTTGGAGTTGTCTTACAAAACCTTTCTGACGAAGACTTTCTCTATAAAAAAGGAGACAGAATAGCGCAGTTAATACTCGAACAGTGTAATACTATAGGCTGGGTTGAACTAGACGAACTAGAAGACTCACAAAGGTCAGATGGAGGTTTTGGTAGCACAGGCACTTAAAACGTTAGCGGCTTCAATAGCTACTTGCGGTATTTTAATAGCATGGTTTAACACAGACATGCTAGCGTCATATATAAAACTTTTTCGCTTAACAAGATTTACCTATTTAAAAGAATATGAAGAGCATTTATTTGAATGCCCCGATAGTAAGGTAACGCTTTTTGAGCTCTCATACATAAAAGAACCAACATTTCTCAACAAATTATTTAGTTGCCCGTATTGTTTTTCTTTTTGGCTTTCATTATTTTGTTGCTTTATAACAACTAATAACCTATTACTTGGCTTTGTTTGCTACCCTTTGTCGCTAGTATTGTATCTTGCTTTTATTAAAACTTTTTTAAAAGATGAGTAAAATAATACACTTAGATGTTTGTACTGAATTTTGTTCTTTACTTTTATCCAAGCCTTTGGTATTATTAGACATACCGGAGCTGAAGAAGGTCCTTGAGTTGTGTGTTTCAAGATCTAGGTCGTGTTGCGCCTCTTCAAAAGACAAACTCGGCTCTTTAATGGAAAAAGAGGCTCATGATATAATATCATCCCTTGGGAGCAATAAGATAGCAAAGTTAAAAACATCGTTAATAAACAAGAAAGAAAACTCTAATATTAATATCAAATTTAATAAAATAAGCAAAAACATTACAATATGACATCCGATACAAACACAGATAAGGTACTGGAAATCCATCGCAAGATGGTTGATAAAACAGTAAGAGTTCTTGACGGTTCATACAGCTGGATTGGCAAAGTTGTCGACATAGTTGATAAAGATAACTTCTTAGTAAGGAGAAATAAAGACTCCGAACCTAAAGAAATAAATATGTTTAACATCAGGTCTCTGTAATGTTTCCTACTAACCCCCACCAGAACATACACTCAGGAGAACTTTTTATGTTTGACCGTTTATTCTTCGAGGCAGATCTTCCCAAAGACAAGCTTCCAAAAGAAATAAGAGACCAAGATATGTCGGAACTAGAGTTTCAAACCTCTGACCTCAACAGACAAATGGATACTTGGTCCGTATCGACTGCGGGAGAACTTTTTTTACATGAAGTGGAGAAAAATTTCGTTAAAAGCGCAGAGTCAGCGGAAGGCTTCTTTATAGAAGAAAAACCTCAGGGCATTAAAAAAATAGAAGAAACGAAGTCTGTTTGTTTTTACAGGGTATTCGAAACCGAGGAGAAAGATTATTGGATTTCCTTTGATGCTTTATTTCACAAAGGGACACTTCTTTTAGTTGATGTAAAAGAAATTAATGAAATAAACAAAGAAGAAAGAGAAGAGGCTCAGGCCCGCGCTAAAGAATTCGTAGAGAACCGAATAGAAGAACAAAAACGCAAGACATATTTTTTGTTTAAACCCTTTAAGCTGATTATCGGCCTTTGCTTAATCGCCCTGCACTGGCTGGGAAGAAACCTGTCTCAGATTCACTCGAAATTATGATTGGGATAAGTGGAATAGCTGGAGCGGGAAAAGACCTGTTTTGCAGGATGATCCTCAAAGACATTAAAGGCCAAAGGATAGCCTTAGCAGACCAACTTAAACAAGAGCTACACGAATTTATAATCAACAAATACAAAATAGATATTTGCAGATGTTCCCTAGAGGCCAAAAATAAAGTCCGAGACCTTTTAGTTTTTTATGGAAGCTTGAAAAGGTTTCAGAGCAACGGCTGTTACTGGACAGATATAGCCCAAGAAAAAGCGGACAGTTGCAAATGCGTTCCAATTATCACCGACGTAAGATACGACGACTATCAAAATGACGAGGTAAGTTGGGTAAAAAAGAAAAATAAAGGAATTTTAATACATATCAGAAAGTATTGGGAGACAGAGGGCTTGTATGAAATGGAAAGGCATTACTTTGAGCCGCCTAACGAAGACGAAAAAAGGAACGACCCAAAGCTCAGGTCTAAAGCTGATTACTTTATAGAATGGCCACACATAGAAAACCAAACCAGCAAGCAAATAGAAGAGACTTTACGCCCATTTGCAAAAGAGTTTACTGAATGGTATAAAGGGAGAGGTTAATTATGTTCTATAAAGCATTAAGAAAAAAATACGAAGCGGAGATCGAGGAGAGCCTAGCTACTCTACAGATCTATTTAAAAGCGCATCAAAACCCTCTATACTATAAAAGCGTAGGCAACGGAGAGCACTCCGGCCTGATCACCGAACTGGATAAATATGTCTCTAAACTAGCGACAGCAGAGGACAATCTAGCGACACTAGAGAGACACATCGACACACTTGCCCCGGAAGAATATTCGGAGTATCACCTAAAACCTACAGAATAAAGGCTTTTTGACTTGGCACGGAAAATGCATTAAAAGAATTATGAGTACATTAACATTAGCAAATATGGGATTAAGAAACGTAGAGAATCTTTTTGATTACGTTAACAACAGTCTTGAGAAAGACTATGACGATTGGGCCACTTCTTGGAAAGGTTGGACGACAGACAGCAACACTCATTTTAATGAGACAGACGATGGCTATGAATTTTACGTAGCCTTATCAGGCCTAAGCAAAGACGAAGTAGAAGTCTCCGTTCTTGACAATAAGGTCAAAATTGTGGCCAGCGGCAAGTCGGCAGGAAGGGAAGTTAAATACGATAAAGCTTTCTCAGTACCGACAAAAGCCGAGCCAGAAACTTTGGAAGCTAAAATGGAAAACGGTATGCTGAGTATCACAATCAGTAAAAGGGAAAAGGAAAAAAATAGAACCATTACGGTTAAGTAGACAAATAGCTACCGATAGCTTCTGAGGGATGCTGGAGTGCGTTTTAAAACACCAAAGGGAAAGATCCTTTTTACGTTGGCAACGCAACAGCATCCCTTATTTTTTTTGTTGACAAACAATAAAGAACAAGGTATACTAATAAAAGTATGATTCAGTTTTACAAAGCAAACGCGAAGGTCTCTGGAACAGCTTGTTCATTTTCCGTAAACCCGAAAGATAAATCTGTTTACGCGAGTCTAATCAAGCAAAAAAGCTGGGACGCAAATTCTAAGACAGGCAGGTTCGATACAGAAAATAAATGTATCACCAAGCTTAACGTAATGGAGCTAGGGGCTATCATTAATGCCATCGAGACAAAGTCGGACTGGTCCGCGTATCACGGCACCCAGACCAGAGCCACTAAGATGAACTTCTCTCCGTACTCCCAAGGAGACAACCATGGTTACAACTTTAGGGTCACAGCAGACTCGAAAGAAGACTCGGAGAAGAAAGCTACATTTTCCATGGGCTTTAGATATGGGGAAGCTGAGGCTCTTAGGCAATACTTTATCTTTTCGATGCATGCGATATTTCAAAACTCCCTAGAGGAAGCTCAAGCTGCCGTAGGTAATAGCAAGAAGGGTAATTATTCCAAGAACCCGACACCAGCCCCTCAAGCTAAAAAAGAAGAGGCAGACGAAGATGTAGTCTGGTAATGAGAAAAAAAAGAATCCTCTTCCAGAGTGATGCAGCAGTAGCTAAAACAGGCTTCGGTAGAAACTCTAAAGAAATACTCTCGTACCTGTACAATACGGACAAGTACGAGATTTTCCATTATTGTTGCGGCACTAACGAAAGCGAAAAAACCCTAAACAGGACCCCTTGGGAATCGATAGGCACGATGCCCGGAGACCAAGAAACATTAATAAAACTAAATCAAGACCCACAACAAGGAAGAGACGTAAACTACGGAGGGCACTTTGTTAATGCCACGGTAAAAAAATATAAACCAGACGTCTTCATGGCTGTTCAAGATATATGGGGAGTCGAATCAATGGTTAAAAAGCCTTGGTTTAATAAAATCACATCTGCCCTATGGACGACACTAGACTCTTTACCTTTATACCCAAACGCAGTAAAAATTGCCAAAGACGTCAAGAACTACTGGGTTTGGAGCAACTTCGCAGAAAAAGAGTTTAAAAGACTTGGCCATGACCATATAAAAACAGTCCACGGAGTAATAAACCATAAAGAGTTTTATAGGCTAGACGACAGCAAAAGAAAAGAATTAAGAAATAAATTCAAAATAGAAGAAGATGCTTTTGTTATTGGTTTTGTATTTAGAAATCAATTAAGGAAGTCTGTTCCTAATCTTATAGAAGGTTATGCCAAATGGAAAGAAACATGCAAGCCTAATAAAAAAACCTATTTATTGCTACATACTTCTTGGAAAGAAGGCTGGAATATACACAGGCTCTGCGAAGAATACGACATACCTAAAGATGAAGTAATTACTACGCATATTTGCAAAAACTGCAAAAACTTTTATGTAAAGCCATACGAAGGCGAAGGCAAAACATGCGAAATATGCTCTAAAGAGAAGTCTCAAAATACATGCAACGTTAGTCTAGGGGTAGAAGAAGCGCAGCTTAACGAAATATACAACCTAATGAGCGTTTACTGTCACCCTTTTACAAGCGGAGGGCAAGAAATACCAGTTCAAGAGGCTAAATTCACCGAATTAATAACCCTTCTCACGAACTATAGCTGCGGAGAAGAGAGCTGCGAAAAAGGGTCGGGGTCCTTGCCCCTGAGCTGGTCTGAGTACAGAGAGCACGGAACGCAGTTTAAAAAAGCTTCAACTTGCCCTGACTCAATCGCCAGAAATCTAGACAAAGTTTTTAGAATGCTCCCAGAAGAAAGAAGGGAACTCGAGAAAAAAGCAAGGAAGTGGGCTATAAGTAAGTTTTCCACAGAAGTAACTGGCAAATTCTTAGAGGACTTTATAGATAACGCTCCCTTTGCGGAGTACGACTTCGATTCTCTGACTTGGAAACCAAGAAATGTAGATTACCAAGTGCCTCAAATCAACGATAACGCAGAATGGTTAATTCACATGTATAAAAACATCCTAAATATGGACGTTGACGAAAACAATGAAGGCCACGTATACTGGATGAAGCAGATTGAAAACAAGATTTCAAGAGAAAACATAGAAGACTTTTTTAGAAAAACCGCCAGACAAGAAAACGAAGAAAACATTCCATTTAAAATAGAAGACTTCCTAGATGAAGAAGGAAAAGATAACAGAATCTTAGTTGCTATGCCCGGCAGCATAGGAGATGTTTTTCTATCCACATCTGTATTAAAATCTATTAAGTCGAGATATCCAAAACATAATATATATTTTGCTACCGCGCCTCAGTATTTTGAAATCTTAGAAGGCAATGAATTTATCCATAAAGTTATACCTTTTGATAAAAAGATGGACAGCCTGCTTTGGCTAGAAGGACAAGGTAAGCATGAAGGGTTTTTCGAAGTCGCGTATCTTTTACACCTAGGAACGCAAAGGCTTTACAATTTCCAGCATAATGGTAAAGATAAAATAGAATTAGACTTATGCACTTAGTAGAACAATATGCTCTAGCCTCTGGCTCTAAAATAGGCAAGCCTCAAATAAGAGAAAAATATTACCCTGCTCCGGCAGATAATTATTTAACTTTTTCCCCCTTCTCCAAGCCTTCCAAAAATTATGATCTATGGAGAGAAGTTTTGTCTATAATACAAGAGCCGCTAAGAAAACTCGGTATTAACATAGTCCAACTAGGAGAACATAAAGACAACCTGTTCGACGGATGCATAGACCTAAGAGGTAAGACGACCATAGCTCAGTGCGCCTTCCTTATTAAAAGGTCCCTGCTTCACTTTGGGGCAGATACTTTCTCGGTACACATAGCCTCAGCTTACGACAAAAGGATAGTCGCTCTATACTCTCATAGCCCTATGCAAAACCAGAAAGGCTATTGGAACAAAAACTCAGAGTTCGTAGGCATAGAGTCTCACAAAGACGGCAAGCAATACTCCTTTATGCTAGAGGAGGACCCCAAAACAATAAATACGATTGAGCCTGAAAAAGTAGCAATGTCTATATTTAGACTTTTAGGTATAGATGTTAAAATCAAAAACAGAACAGTTTTCATAGGACCCAAATGGAATAGCGAGTTTCTAGAAGTTGTTCCATCAGCGGTCGCAAAGTTTAGTAAGCCAGCCCCTAAAGACAGACACGTCATAAGAATGGACTACCATTTTAATGAAGAGGTCATGGAGCAGCAACTACTCTCCAACCCCGGCGTCGTTGTCACCAGCAAGCCAATATCTATCGATTTACTTTGCAAGAACAAAGAGAGAATACAACAAGTAATATATTTAGTTACAGACGACAGCTACTCAGCCGACTTCTCTAGAGAGATGGATAGAAGCTCTATCCCTAATAGCATATACACCAACTTAAAAGGTCAATTTTTAAAAAATCTTAAATATAGATCTTTAAATTTAAATAAAGACATAGCAATGCTGCAAGATAAGTCTATTAAAGCAGTACGCGATCACGACAAACTAGACGTTGATAATTTAATGTTTAGGACTACTAAATTTGTAATAGAAAAAGACAAAGTTTACCCCGGAAAAGCAGCTTATTTTAATAAAGTAGCTGTTGATAACTTCGTCGCTTCACCTATCCCCATTATCGATGTACCGGAATTTTGGGAGGAAATGGACTTCTTCTGGATCACAGAAAAGATTTAAGAGAGTTGTGTATTTTAGGCGTTCAATATACTGGATATATTTTAACAACTCAATACAAGCTTTTTTAAAAAAGTGTTGACAAGCTAACAAGTCTATGATATCATTCGGAAATGAAGACTACATATAGTCAGAATAAATCCGAGATGAGCGACTCGACAAAAAACGCAGAAAGGAACTGGATTGACGAAAGCCAATTCAGGATTGAGCAGAACAAGATGACCGTAGTAGACTGCGGCAAAAATTACGCTACTGTCTACGACGGAACAGGTAAAGAAAAAGCCTCTAGGATAACCCTTAATGAGCTACTTGCGCTACCCAAAAACCCTAAGTATAAAGGGCATTTTTTGGTAGGGGAAAATGCTCATCTAGGCGTTGCTACTAATGCAAGCTCCTTGTCGCAACCCTTTACTGAGGAACAGCTACGAAAGTTTTATGAAGACTGCGAGAATAACGATATTATTCTCAGGTTTTTTCCTCAGCAAAGCACACCAAAAGCGGCCACGTACGCAGGCTTAGAAAAATCTGATGAAAACGACCCAGTATCTATCTATAAATTTATAAAAGATAGACTGAGAAACGTATCTCTGAGATTACCAAACTCGTCCTTTGAAACAACCAAAGCACGAACAGAGGGATACACATTCAAAGGTAACGTTACAAACGTAGAGAACCACGCTAGAAGGTATGGGTACCAAGACGCGCTATCTAAGTTTATAATCAAAAACCTTGACTATTTATCCAGCGCCTTCTCAGAGGAAGCTAAAGACGTATTTCGCCTAACAGAGGATTCAAAGTACAAAGTAGGAGACAGGAAAGACCAGTTTAACGTAAGCAAAGTAAAACTAGTCCTACTTCACCCTCTTCTTGCTATCTTAAAAGGAAAAATAGTAAAAGACGACTCTGGCAAGTTTGTTCTGTCAGAAAATTTAAATATCAGAGAAGGCACGAAGAAACTCCCCTCATGGAACTTTTGCAAGAAGTACATCCTCAACCTCAGCCCCAATCACCTGAAAGGCGGAGTCGCCCGAAGTAATCTAATGTACCACGGAGAACGTTTTTTTATATCAAGAAAAATGGCCGAGGACGGTATTGTTGAAAAAGGGGCAGAGGCCAGAAAGATACGAGTAGGCGAAATGTTTGCTGACGAAAAGTATAAAGAACACCAAGAAGCCTTCTCTAAATACAGGAAGCAATACAGAAACGCTCTAAGAGAAGCCTTTAATATTTTTCGACAAATAGCAGCCGGAGACAACCCCGAGCTACTCTAGCTTAGTTTAACTTGTTAATGCGCTCGGCGCATTTTAGAGCACCACTAAGTCTTCAGTCGCCCCTCTTATTTGGGGCGGCTTTTTTGTTTGACATAACCTTAAGTTAGTGTTATCATCATAATATGACCGACAAAGCTAAAGAAGTTGAGATTAACGCCGAAAAGCTCTCCAGAAATACAAGTGGCCTCCTAGAGAACCCACCTATAGACTATGTCTTTAATGAAGACGGCTCAGTAGACTGGAGAAAAATGGTCAGAAAAGAATATTTGGTCCCCAATAAGCAAAAAACAAACGAAACAGACGTATCTCTCCTAGAAGATAGAGATTTATTGATTCTACTTGGGGGAATCAAAGAGCTTGCTCAAATCAGAGGCTTTAATTCTGTTTCTTACGAAGTAGTAGCAGCCAGCCAAGAGTATTTTGCTACGAGCTGCATTATAAGCTGGTCTCCTAACTACGAGACAGACAATAAATCAGTAATCTTTTCCGCCTTAGCTGACGCTCACCAAGATAATACTTATAGCTTCGCTTCTAATTTTCTTGCGGCCACAGCTGAAAACAGAGCCTTTGTAAGGTGTGTTAGGAACTTCCTTAAGGTTAATATCGTAGGGCAAGAAGAAATGGGGGGAGGCAAACAAGCCTTCTCTCAGAGCTCAACAAAGCCCTCCTCCCCTAAAACAGACTCGGACCCGACATCTCTCTTACAAAAAGTGATGGACACCAAAGGAGTATCTTTTGACATGGTCAAGACCCGCTTGTTAGACGAGGATTTTCCTAAAGCAGACTCGTTCCAATCGGCCAAGGATATACCAAAAACCAAAACCTTTGAGCTTATAGCTAGACTAAAAAAGATTTAAAAGTGGAGACTGTATGTCTTTTAGATTTATAGTACGCTAGACGTATTTTATTCATCCAAGGCGACAGTTTACCATTTCCCTATAGGACAGCTCTCCTGAGCTAGATAGGCCTTCAGGGGCACTACACAGCCACACTTACCGCACCTCTGGCCGTCTTTTATAAACCACGCGCAAGCCCTGCATAGGTCCATTCTCCTGTTTTTTACCTCTGTATCTGCTACTAAGTCGTCACCAGATAACGCAGCTTTAGTATTTTTAGCAAGGCTCTTTGCTAGATTAGCTACCATTTTCGCTTTACTCGGCAACTTCTTTTTCGGCTCTTCTTTTTTTAAATTTTTAATAGACCTACTTCTATTAGTGAACCCGCTTCTATCAACATTTACAGGCTCATAATATTTAGACTTGTTTATTTCGTACTTGTTCATTTGCTCATATCGAATATTAAAGGGTCATTAGAGACCTTTAGGTACTTAACTTGCCCCGGCATACAATAATGGATACAAGGCCCAATGTAGTCATTAGGATGATGAAAACCAGCCCTGATAGCCTTTATGCTTTCATTAGCAGAGTATATAGCAAGACTCAGATCAAACTCAGGCTCAATAACAAAAGTATCCTTAGCTTTAGCCTGAACTAAAGAAGACGTCTCATCTATTGAAACCTTCGGCCCAATGACATTATCTCCATCAGATAAATTAAAAGTTTCTTCGTAGCTGTGAGTTCTGTTAAAACTCTTCGCCCCATCGCTGCATATATTATGATAGCCAGAAGCTTTATCAACTTTACCTATTACGCCATTAGAACAGGTAACTCTTTTTAAGAACAGTTCGCATCTAAGCTTAGATTCCTCTGGCCTGTATCTATCTCTTATACCCTCCGGCAAACTCTCCATAAATTCTGGCGAAGATACAATCTCATACTCTGTCCAAACCTTAACAGTCCTAAGAAATGCCGACCAAAAAGGTTTTCCATTAGTCTGACAGCCAAATACTATCTGATTTTCGTAAGCAGCTTTTATATATTCTTCCGAACCTCTTATATCGACAAGAGAACTTCCCTCTACCTCGCCAAACCGTTCGTAGCTTATCTCTCCCGATGATTTTGTGTGCCTCTCGCGCACCGGCCACGTGTCATCTGATACATCATACACAGGAGAAGAGTAGACTAAATCTCCACCATAGGCAAAAGCTATTTTATTAACAGGTGTAGGTAGTGGCACCCCTTCCTCTTTAAGCATTCTCCCGCCTACCTTTACGTGGGGATTACAGTGCACACCCATTTCTTCAGGTATATTTACTATATTGGGCAAGCCTATATTTTTGGGATGTTTATTGCCAGACTCTTCATAACCCCTCAGCTCGCCTTCTTTGGTCATTGATTCCTCAAATATGTCCCATATTGTGCTAGCGTTGACCGGAGCACCATCGAAGCTATTAATATTTGCAGGATTTTCGCTATCTTTATTAGGGTACTTTCTATTCTCGACCCCGTCACCGGTAAACCCAGAAAAATGAGCTACCTTAAGCTTAGAATCAGTTGGGTCTATATAAGTAATAAAGTTAACTTTGGATATAGCGTCCTCATGAGTATAGTAGTCAAAGGTGTTTTCTAAGTCTCCATATCGAAAGTCACTCGCACCTGAGTCGGATAGGCCAGAAAAAGTCAGCCCAGCCATATTTGGATTAGATATATACCTCCATTGCACTTGTCTGTATCTTCTTACCTTTGCGTATATAGGAGCCTCTACTCTTATTTTAGTTAGGTAATTCACGGCCCTTGCGTAACTATTAAACACTTCAGAAGAGACTTCGGACCCCGGCCCTATGCCAAAGGACTTAGGTAAAGCAGGATTATCGGATCTAGAAAAAGAACTAAGCCAAGGGGTAGCTTTAGCTGCCTCCTTATTATTTATTACTCTGTAGTCAGCAACAGAAGAATTGTTTGCAATTGCAAGCGCAGAAGCAGAGGAAACACTTGGAAAAGTCTCGTATATAACTGCGTTGCCAGAGCCGTCAAATTGAATTTTACTACTTACGTTTTCAGTAAGATTTGCATCGCTGGAATGTTCCTGATGCAAGCCTTGTACGAACTCGTTTTCCGTACCTAGGGAGTCCTCCTCAAAAAAATCGCTACCATAAGATTGGGCTTCTTTTACTTGAGAAAGCATCTCCGAGGCAAAGTTAGCTCTTTTCTGTATATTGTCTGCAATGTCCTGTATGAAACCCCAATCATCACTATCTGGCGTCCCTTTAATTAAGTCGACTTTAGGATAATCCCTACTCTTTCTGAGTCCATTGTTTTCGTCTTTAATATAGTCTTGTATTTTTTCTGTTTGCTTAAGAGTCAAGCCAAACTCTTCTTGTACTTCTTTAGGCAGCGAGGACTCATTATTAGTAACTATAACGTCTATTATCTCTAAGCCAGACTGAGCCTTAAAAGCCTCTAGTGGGCTAGAGAAAGACAAGCTTCTTTCTGTATTGCTTATTATTTCTAAGGTATGATGTAGAACAGGGATAGAAGAAGCTCGAGAGGTTTCTATTCTTTTTCTTAACTGCTTAGTCTTAGAGCTTAGTTCAGAATACCCAGACCCAGAATTTGCAACCTCGATATGCTTCACCTTACCCGACTCTATGACGGCAGATGCCGCAGCCTGAGTCCCCCCATCTTCAGTGGGCGCAGGTATCGTTATAGTTGGCTCTGTTCTATAGTTTTCTCCTCTATTAGTTAAGACAACTTTTGATATACCGCCTCTTTTTATTGGGTCTTTATAATTAGCCCTTAATGAATGAGTGAAGTCAATCATGTAAAGCCGAGTATAAGGAATACCCCCTTTCACATAGTTAAACTCACCAAACCTAGTAAACCCATCCTTAGGAAATGAAACAGACTTACCTATCTTATAGTTCTCTGGCATGCTTATAGTATGCATATACAAGCCACTAGAGGCATCGTAGACGCCATCCTCCAAGTCTGAGCCCTTTATGGCAGATGTCCATTTAAAAGGCATCCTAAGCTTATCTAAACTAACAGTATCATAGACAGCAATACTTGTGTCTTCTCTCTTGTACTGTATAGTTACAGATATTATTTTCATCCTAAACTTATTAGTACTATCTAATTCTTCATCTACTGAGATATCAAAATTTGACCTCTTTTGTATTTTTTCTTTAATATCTGTCCACGTGTTGCCGTCTGTAGATTTTTGCAGCATATATTTAAAGTCAATTGGCTGCACTCTATATATTTGACCCGGACCCTCAAATTTATGCTCAAACCCATCCCAAAAATTAGTTATAGAAAATGATAATAGTTTTTTATTGACAAAGTCTAAGTAAACATACTCACAAATAGCTGGCATGCCCATGTCATACATAAGGCTTGCCGTAAAGCCATTATTATTATAATCAACCAGATTGTTCGCTTTTTCCCCATAAGATAAAAGCGGGCTGAAACCCTCTGTATCGTAAGACGGAAAAACATCCTTAAGGGTGCTATGCTCTGCTCCGAAGACTTCATCTGAGTTTAAAGAAGGTATTTGGTAGTCGAAATACTCCACCTTATAAACATCATCTTCGGATTTGTCGTCAGACGGGTTAGGGTCTACGTACTCCGCCAATTCTACTATACATAAATTTTCATAAATAGCTTTTTTGACGCTGCTTGCATGACTTAGATTCGACGATCCAAGGCTATACATAGGCTGCGCTGGATCTCCCTTTTCATCTTCCCACTCTGCGAGGCTAACATTCATCTCTATAACTAAGTCCTCATTAGTATTAAATATCTCTCCCCCTCCGACCGAAATATCGCTACCATTTAGAGTTACTTTAGCATTTTCTTTAGGCTCACTCTTGTAAATATATCTATAGTTTTTATTTTTACCTAATTTTATTAATATTTTAGAAACCCCCTCCTCGTTAATTTCTACTAACTCTATTTGAGTATTCGTCCTATATAAAACATTTTTATAAGAAGAGAATATATCTTCATTTACCCAATGAGAATTAGGATAAGATTCAGGATCTCCTATATACTTTACGTCAAGCCCAACTGGCGTCGCGAAACTTCCTGCATTATTATCTTCCCCATGCCAACTTTTGGATATAGCAGAAAGTTCAAGGTTGAATCTAAGGCTGTCCCCACTTAATCCTCTGCCACCCCAAGCATCGATATACTCACCACCAACCTCTGTTAACGGAGCTTCTAAAAACAGCCTCAGGCCGCCAACCACAAGAGGGTAATTTAAGGTAGTGATCGGATCAGGGTCTTCATGACCCTCGATATTCCAGCCATAAAAATACATATTTTTTAATACATTTCTATTTAGGTTTGTTTTAGATCTATGAGAATTTTCATCAACATAACTTAAATCAAAATAATTAACTATCTTGTACCTATTGTTTTCTATGCCGCCATCATATGCTATTTTATTAGAACCATCTATACTGGTGTCTGTAGTAAATATCCTTAAAACTTCTACTTCTGCGCTCACCTCTTCAGAGACCTCCTGCCAAGCAGTAGCAAATCTTATAAAATATGGCTGCCCAGACTTTATGCTTCCGCTGTCATTTTTAAACACTATAGCGTCTCCATTGGAAAGCTCTTTGTTTATTTTTAAATTATCATTACTAATTACAACATCTTCCCAATCAGGGTACTTCATTTTTAAAACGCCCCCGGGCCTTGCTACGTCATGGTAAGATATGGAATTTACCTCTGTATCTAAATTATATTTAAGCCCAGAAGTCCCCCTGTCTAAGTAAGTAGCTATCGGGCTTTTTTCATTATTGTAAGTTGTCGTTTGGGCAGAGTCGTCAGACTGTCCTTCTTTCAGATCTTCAAAAAATAGCTTCTTATCTATTAATTTTTTAAGCCTAAATCTTATGGAGCTATAGGTTTTTTTATTTAAAGTCGAAACAAAAGAAAGTCCATAAAAGTTATGGCCATACCTATTAAAAGGAATAAAAGAATGGCCTATAGAATTTTTTAAAGTTTTCTTCGCGTGCCCTTGAGCTATAGCCACCCTCTTAGCAAATCCTTGGTGATAAGTACCCGAGTCTGTCATTATGGCCTCTTGGCCTGCATCGGTATTAAAATCCAAGTTAAGGCTTCTGATGGTATCATTAGCAACAAAAGGGGCCGAGTCTTCCGACTTCAAGGACACCGTTAATAAGTCTTTACCCGTATTGTTGGTGACCTTAAAGCTAGATTTTATTTCGTATTCATACCCGGGAAAGTTCCTCACCGCCGATTTTGTTTCTTCCCCTACGACTACCTCTACGTTCTCCAGTATGACCTTAAAACGATAATAACCATCGGTTTTATATGCGTCTGACCCTTCATTCGCAAATTCCACTTCTTCTATTCCCGGAGAACCTGCAGCTTGAAAGACATGAGTGAACCTACTATCGTAAGGTATCTTGAACTCAAAGTAGCCCTGACCCTCAATCACTTCTTCTCCATCGTCAGATTCGATAACTTTCTCTGCGTAAGAACCTTGAATATCTTTTAGCTTTCTCCCTTGTATTAATTCTTTATTGGTTCCATTTGTGGTTTTCTTTTCAACTTTAGCCAGCATAAACTCTGACTCACTCACCCCTTCATCGGGCACCTTGCTCCACCTAGGGTAGACCACCCCACTAGACTGCCCAATAGCCGTGTTCTTATCTACCTTGCTGAGCAATTCTTCATTATACTCTTTTAAGTCTTCTTTTTCTGCTTCCTCTAGAAGTTTAAGGTCTTCTTGAGCAGATATAAACTGGCTAGCTTTTAGCTGTGTGAAATATATGTATTCAACTTGATAGTCTGTGACCCCAGCAACGCCAATAAATTTTTCTCCCGGCTTTTTCCATTCTCCATTATATTTTATTCTTGGCTGGAACTTAACAGACCTCAACTCCCCAAAATTTTCTGTATCGAACGGCTTACTTAGGTATTTATAAAAAGGGTAAGCATCCGTCCCAGCGCCCCTAACTGCTGAGTATACGAAGTTATAGTAGGTCTCTTCAAAGTCTTCTACTACATAGATCCTATCTTTATCAACGCCAGATAACGTGACTAAACCATTTCTTTCGTCGAACTCTTTGCAATAGCTTAGCCTCTCGTGGCCGGTGTTCATGGAATAAGCTATGGTATCCTGAGGCATATCCCAAGATAGTTTCAAACCACTTAAAGCGTAATCAGTAAAGTCAGCATCATATTCTATCTTTTTCTCTTCTCCCCTTTTGTTGCCATAAAGAGTTACTCCATATATATATCTACTATCAAGCTCGGCTATACTCTCGTAACCAGATCTTTCTTTTTCAGGTTCATATCGATTAGTATTAAATATGTTGGAAAATCTGTATCTCGTACCTTTGTATTCTGTATTAGCTCCTCTTTTTTGAGTCAGTCTTTCGGCTTCGGCTTCCCTTTCGTTGTAATACTCTAAATCTCTTTCTTGATGAGGTATATCTATGCCCTCCAGCTTCAAGAACCAATCTTTTCTTTGTGCAGTCGGGCACATTGAGTAAGATATGTCTGTGCTAGAATTGTATGTTGCCGCCTCTAAGGAATAAATTATTTTTCCGTCACACTTTAACGTTGCGTTGGAGGCATTTACAACTTTAAGCCCATTTATTTCTCCAGAAAATTCAGCATCTGCATTATGATTTAGAACATTTATTTTAGTATTATCTGTTAATAGATACTTAGGCTTATTAACGACACTATAAAAACCCTCATAAGAAACCTCAGACTTCTCAAGGTAATCACTGACAGCCTCGAACCCACGCCTGTTATAATACTTCTTGTCTACATAACATCTGAGCTTACTATTGTTTATAAAGATGGTATCGGATCCCGGATCTTTATTAGAAATTAAATAAGGCTTATTAAATACTATTATTTTTCCTTTGTACTCATCTTTATTTGCGTAAAAAGTTTTTATCAAATACGCCTCACCTTCTTCCTCTCTGTAGGTACTATCGTCAAGGGCAACAACTTCACTTATATAATCAGTATATGTTTGTTGATTGAGAAAGCTAATTGTTTCCCCTGCTTGATTCACAGAGAATATATTCCTTTTTGTCACCTCGAAATCAGAAGCTTTTAATAAATCACTATAACTGTCATCTGAATCTATATCAATCTCAAACTTGTGCCCCGAGTCGTCAAGCCTAAACATCTTAACCCCTCCATCGGAGCCCTCATCAAAGCGGCTAAATAAAGAAAATGCAACATTATTAGTCTTTTTCATGACGTAATCATACTCCCTATTAGTCATTATGATTTTATCATTTATAGATGAGTCCAAAATAAACTCAGACAAAAAGCATTCTTTCTCAATGTTATCGTTCTTTCCATCTGAGGTAAAAGAGCAGGGCCTATAAGTGTTTATATTCTTTATGGTTCCCGCTTCATTTACAACAAAGTACTCTAAAGTAAAAAGGCTGCCCCTCGAGAGATTAAATTCGTAAGACATACTCTCTCCCTCCCTAAAGTCTTTGAATTCTTTTGTCCTTATTAAGGGCACAAAGTTAGTAGCAAAAAAGCCTTGCTCAGTCATAGAAAAAGACTTTATCGTGGCAGCGTCGAAAAGCACTACTCCATTCTCGTATATACTCTTGTTTAAA